>Ga0209416_1000028_pt1 | contig 183716 bp, 288 predicted proteins | sample RifGroF1_FD_184001 | JGI IMG/M metagenome (GOLD analysis project Ga0209416, IMG submission 184001) | Groundwater microbial communities from Rifle, Colorado, USA - Groundwater F1 (SPAdes) (version 2) | ecosystem: Environmental > Aquatic > Deep subsurface > Groundwater | place: Rifle, Colorado... | reverse complement strand
GTAATTGTTAATTCCCAATTTCCTGGGTCTAATTGTTCTTTTAATCTTTCTCTTTGAAAATTGATCACATAAATACTTTCATATGTTTCTCCACCTATTGAAAAATTAGTTTCAGTTGCAGTCAATAATAAATTTCGATATTGTGAATAAACTGCCTTTGATTCTGTCAAGGTAACATTGTTTCCTTCTTCATTTATTTCTGCCGCACCTCTACCACTTACATCTCCAAAAGCAACTGCAAATTGAACTGCAGCACCACTTTCTATTTGTGGATTTTGATCATACACATTAATATAATAATCAGAAGTTGCTTGAGTTGAAGAAGTATAAAATGCTGTTAAAGTTCCTTCATCTCCGGTCCACATTGCTTCTGTGACAGTCTGAGTTATATTTGATACTATATCTTCAAGAGTATCAAATTGAGTATATATTGTAGATGTTGCCATATAATTTATCTTAATTAATTTTTAATATTTATGAGGTATATGCATTTACTGTAATATTAATAGTAACGCTTCCACCTGTTTCATTGCCCTCTATTGTAAGAGTACCATATGCTGTTTCCGATAATTTTTTTGCAGTTAATTTAAAACTACTTCCTATCATTGTAACTGAAGTTGCGCCTACAGATGTAACAGATGTAGCAGTCTCTTCTGAGTTTAGTGCGGTTGCAGTTAAAGTAGCGATTGCAGAATTATCTAATATAGCAGTATAGCCAGCAGTATCATTATTTGCAGTTTCTGTAGAATTTACAGTGGTCGGAGTAATTACAATCTCTTGTCCAGACGACAAAATAATTTCTGTGTATCCTGCATCGACTCTCGGAACCAAAGTAGTACCAGTAGAAAGTGAAGATAATGTAACTAATTTATATTTCATTATTTGTGTTTCATTTGGAGTTGCTTCTAAAAGTGGCATATTTTCTATCATTTCTCCGTAATAAGCACTTCCCAAGTTATGATCTGGGTTCCATAATCTATAATCTATTTCATCATCTGCTAATGCAAATTGAGTAATTTTAAAAGAATCAGAACCTTTTGATAATAATTCTTTTCCTCTATTTGTTAAAATACAATCTATTTCAATTGTGGTATTTTGAAGGTATCCCATTTTTAATTATTTTAATTTTATTATAAATATAAAAAAAATATTTTTTTATGTTTGGCTTTCCCAATATTCTACAATTGGTGATTTATCAAACATATCATCGGAAGGCTCATTCCAATTAGAACTTACCATTTTGCATCCTTTATAATACAATCTTTCGAAGCCAATTCCTTTATAATCTTGTACTCTGGCATTCAAAAATTCTAACGATCCAGAAATATATCCATATAAAGGATTTTCTATTTTTGTATGTATGCTTTCTACTGCATTTTCAATTATTGTTATAACTCCTTCAGAATACCAATAAGGATTTTGAATTAATTGCTGATTTCCAGAAGTATCAAAATATGTGTTATATCTAATATATTGTGATGGTAAATAATGATTATAAATTATTTCTGCATCGTACCCTATTGACTCTCCAGATAATTTTGAATTTACATCTGCCGTAAGAGTTCCTTCATTATATAAATATTCATTTCCAGCAAAAGTAGAAGTAGGTTTTAAATCATATTCTATATCATATGTCAAACTGTCCGCCGAAGGTTTTGAACGCAAAAGTCTTATTTTACTTCTATTTAAAATATGCGGCTCAATAACCAATCCACTTAATACAACAGATCTTGCAGGAGTAATATCATCTAAATGATGAAATAAACTATTATTAAAATATGGCATCAATCTAAAATAATCTACCACATTGTATTTTGCAAAATATTGTTGCAAATAATATTCTTTCAATAATCTTAAGCTATTATAATATGTTGCATATTCATTATCGGAAGTACCAATATAATTATCAATATTAATCCCGGCCATATATTCAGCAATATCTTGCGTCACCTCTAAATTTGGACCAAAATATACTCCAATTTTAGCATTGTCAATTGGTGCTAAATCATAACTCGATTGTTCTGCAGAAAGATTTAAATCTAAATTAGTAATTAATTCATTATCTTCAATTCTTATTTTATTTGATATGTTTCTATTGCCGCCGGTATCTGGCCATTCATGCGCATACTGTTCAACAACAATTTCATAATTATATTCATTTGGAAAATTTTCAAAATATGCATTAGCTATATCTCCACAAGTTATATCGTCTGAATCTCCGCCATCTATTTCATCATAACTTCCAGAAGTTGCATCTCCACCGTCGACAATATCATAACTTCCAGATGTAGATTCTCCTCCATCTATAATACAATCTGCAAATGTCATTCCTGCTTGTGGGTGTTGAGAAGTGATATAGGTAGTTTCAAAATGATTATATTTTATTGTATCTGTTCCTAATGTTAATCTATATATTAATTCTTCCCAAGGAGCAATTGAAGCATTTCCATTATATGAAGTCGGAGATAAAACATGGTTATCAAATGCTTCTTCATTTAACGAAGTGTTCCAATATCTAAATTCTTGCATTCTACCTTCAAATCCAATATAATAATCTTGAGTGGTATCAATAAATTCTGAATATGCTAATGAACCACTAATATCAAATGAACCACTATATTCATAATTTATTTTATTGTATTTAGCACTCTTAAGAAATATTTCATATTCACCTACATTTGTGGTAGAACGCAATAAAAACGACCACCAATTTTCATCATATATTGGAATTTGATCTGATGTAAAAGTATATGCATCAATTTCAAATTCAATATATCCATACATATCATCTACATTAATTGTATTCAATGCAATTCCACCGTCTTCACGAATAAACAAAGTTTGGTCTTCTTTATCTGTTAATTTAAATCTAAATTCAATTGAACCGGGAGCATAATAAGGAACAATAATATTAGAATCTGAAGTTAATTTGATTGCATAAGCAAATTTATCAATTATGTTTAATGATTTAACATTAATTTTATTTGGCCCGCCATATTCTCGAATTGCTAACTCAGTTTTTGGAATTCCGTAACAATTGATTAAAGCTCTTATTCCTTCTTTAGTTCCTTTAGTTTTTAATAAATAAGGCAAATTATTTAATATTCTTTTCCAAATTTCTTTATCTAACATTTCGGCAGTAAACACTTGATCAGTTTCATCTATTAATTCTAATTCTGTTTCATCTTGAGTTCCAAGAATATATTTCCACAAATCTTCAAATTGATTGTTCTGAGATGGTTCCCAACCATAAGATATTAACATATGATAAATTAAATCTTTACTCAATCCAGAAGTTATTCCTTCACTCTTATTGTGTAAATATCCAATGTGTTTTATGTATAACCATAATACATCAAAATGTTGAGCAATTAAATCTATAAAAATAAAAAATTGACTGCTATATTCATCATTCATTATGAATTCAGGTATATTTTTTCTTAATGCAGCTATGTTATCGTCGTCATAAGTAATAGCTGAATCTATCATGCCTTCATACCAGGTTGTTACATCTTCTATTGGTTCTAATGATCCGCTCGAGTCTTTGGGCCAAGAATATAAACTGCTACTATCATAATATAAGAATTTTTCATAAGCATCTAAACTTAATAATAGTTCTTGTATATCATTTTGATATGTTTCTTGATAAGAAGATATTGAAACATTTGAAATGTTTTCATTTAAATCTTCGATTTGTTGTACTTTATATTTAAAGTTAATTAATCTATGTTCTGCACTCGAATAAAAAACAAAATTAGAAAAATCTTCAAAATCTACATTTAATGTAGCAGTTTGCTCATAAAAACTAAAATAATTATTTTCTAATAAATTTTTAATTTCGGTATTTGTTGACACCAAATCCTCCCAACTCAAATATGTTGTTTCTTCTTTAGAATTTTTATTAATTTTAATGTCAAAATTTGGTCGAGTTAAAACATTTACATCATACTCCTTATTTTTTTGAACAAACCCAATATCTTGCCATACTTTATCATATATTATTTTTTCAATAGAAACTAAAGAATTTAAAGATATTTTTGCCGGCAATTCTTCATTTAATTTTATTGCAATTTTATATTTTGTTCCCTTTGAAGAAATTGAAATTCTTTTTAAATTTGAATCGGATGTTAAGCTCCAATTATTGATTTCAAATGTATCATTATTATTAAAATTCAGAATTAATTGATCTGTATTAGCTTGAAGCAAATTTAATATAGAAAGAAATATATCATAGTTTTTTGTTTCTATAATCAACTCATTTCTATTATTTGCTATTGAAGAAATTTTAAAAGTGTCATTCAATGTATCTTCATACAAAGACTCTTTAACAAATAAGCATAAATTATATTGACCAGAATTTATTTTTTGATTTCTTAGATAATTATGAATATTAAAAATTATTCTTTTAGATGCAGCTCCAGTAATCTCATCTATATTATCTTTAAGATACCAATTTGATAGATTCTGATTACTTAATATTAAAGTATCTTTTTTGTCATATATGTGTAATTCTAAATATTGCATCTATGTTTTTTTAAATGTTCTTAATAGTTATCATTGCAGTTGTATTTGCAGAATCGCTATTTCCTAAAATATCTTCTACCGTGAGTTTTACCAAATAAATCCCCGGTTCAGTATATGCATGATTTGTAATTAAATATCTTGTTTCAATATTGCCGTCACCAAATTCCCATTTGGTATTCACAATTTTTCCGTCTGTGGAAACTGCAGATGCAACAAATCTAATTGATTGGCCCACAATACCGGAATATGGCCCGGTAGTACTGACAGTAATTACAGGAATAAGTTCAGTTGATTTTATAGTTGTGGTTGTCGTTTCTGTAGATGAATATCCAAGATTATTTTCAATTGTTAATGATACATTAAATATTCTTTGTTGCTCATAAGCATCTAATAAATATTCATGAGTGGGATTTGCTAAATTACTTGTATTGCCGTCACCAAAATTCCAATTATATTTGACAATTAATCCTGTTCCTGCTTCTGAATCTTCGCTGCTAAATGACAATACTTCTCCGTGCTTACCTGTATATGGTCCATTTATATTTACAATCGGATAATAATTTTCTGGTGCTTCTATCAATATTTCTGCGAGGGTTACATTTATATCCGATTGTCCGAATTCATTTGAAACTTGCAACGATATAGTATATATTCCTTCCTTTGTATATGTATGAGTTGGATTTGCTTCATTGCTTTTATCACCGTCTCCGAAATCCCAAATATATTCTGCAATGCTTGTTGCGCCCCCTGTGGACCCTTCACTTGAAAATAATATTGGTATATTTATAATTGAACCATATGGTCCATTTATATTTGCAATTGGAGTTCCATACATACTTTCCATAGATATCACTTCTAATTCTTCAAATTCTGTTTCGTCTTCTTTTTCTATATTAATTATATCAAAATATTCAGTATGATAATTAAAAAAATTATAACTCATTAACATTCCATTCTTATTTACTCTCGGAAGTTGAGATGCATTATATAAATTCTCTTGATTATCTCCTCCAGATAAACCGGGCGACCAATATCCTTCATTTAGATTTGTTTTTTCTACATAATGCTCCCACTCATTTGATATTGCATTTTTTCTTATAATTTGTTTTTTCATTATTCTATAACTTTGAAATATAAATTATTATCATATATTTGTTGTCTATCGCTCCATACCACTTTAAAAATTATTTTATAATGTCTTTCAGGATAAAAATTATTCATATACAAATCAAAATAATTTGCGTCGTCTGCATTTAAATTTACTTTCGTATAATCACTAAATGGAATTATTGTTGTTTTAGAACTTCCATCTATTATAGAATAATAAGTTGTTTCTGGTAAATATTTAGATGTCAAATATGGATTTGTTAAACTGTATGTTCTTTGAATATATTTTTCTCTTGCATGAACATATAATCTGACAGTGTCTGCAGTGTAATATGAACTCCTTAAATTCTTTATACTTATTGAAATATCTCCATCTTCTAATGCTTCTAATGAACCAGTTGTAAATTGTGAAGTATCATAATTTATAAATAATTTTGGTTCATATACTGTATGAGTATCTTTACTAAAATATTTTAATTCTAAATCTTGATTTAAATTATATTCATCGTCTACTTTTACAATTAATCCATAATTTGATATTGACCCAGATAACCAAGCAGTTACTATTGTAGATATATCAATATCTAAATCTCTTGTTTCATAATTTAAATCTAGACTTGCAGAATAATTTGAATTCCAACTTCCCCCGCCTGTTTCATAATTATAAACCATTGTATAAGCAGATCCAGAATCTATCCAATCTACCGTTCCTGTTGAATTCCAAATTACTCCGTCTTCAGTTTCTGGATTATTATAAAATTTTCCTATTCCCATAGACCAGTCTTGCGATAATGGAAAAGCTTTTATTGTATAATCTTCAGGTATTTCATATTGTTCAGAGGCATATAATCTTAAAATATATTGAGGATTACTTACTCCCGAAACTATGGTACTAATATCAGCAGTATTAAACTTCATTAATATTCTACTTGCAGACGTATAATCTACATCATATAATAATTCTATGATTTGATCTGTACCAGTATTTTTGGTTGGATAATATTCATAAATTGTTGCGTCCTTTATTGGATTGATTGAAACTACCATAATAAACTTTTTATAATAAATATAAAAATTATTTGTTTATTTTAAGAAAATTGTTTATACTTCTAACTATAAAATATTTTATAAATTTAAATCAAATTAATCATGGCTAAATTTTATGATGTCAGAGCTCGATATGAGACAGAAGACGAAAAAGGTAAAGTAATCAAGACAAGAGAACGATATATTTTACAAGCGGAATCTCCAACGGATGCAGAAGTTATTGCTATCGAAAGATATGCAGACGGAGTTAATGAATATAGAGTAGTTTCAGTTTCTGAGACTAATATTTATGATGTGCATAAGAAAGAAGAGAAAGAGTAGACAAAACGAAATCCTGTTAAAAATTTAATTAACAGGATTTTTTTATTTTTGAATTTAATTGTTTATTTTAAATATTCGTCATAATAATCTCTTAAAGATTTTGTAGCTTGTCTATAATATTTCTTTATAAATTCTCCAATTTTTTTATCTCTTTCTTTGGAAGGTTCTTGTTTTACAATTTCGTATTCTGTACCAAATGCTTCTTTAAAATCTTTTTCAAATTCATCCTTCATTCTATCTCTGATATATTTTCTCATTTCTGTATTGACCAATTCATATATATCAAGAATCATATCGTTCGGTAAAGAAGCATCTTCATCCGGAAATATTATTTTAATTTCTGGAACTTTTACAAATTGATATAATTGACTAATATCATTTAATACTGCAATCACCTCCCATGTACCATTATTTAATTTTGGATCATTTCCTCCGTCTAATGATAATATTGTTCCTTTTTTCATTGAAGCATCATCTTTAACAGGAAGTAATAATACATGACGATTTCCAGATTTTAATAAAAGAACTTTTTCATTTTCAAGAGTTCCATTTTTATAATCTCCAGAATGAATATCTACTGTTTCTACCTTACCAATAGTAACAGTATTGAAATGACTGGATTCGTTTAATTTTTTCTTTTGTGTTTCTTTTAAGAAAGAAGAAACTTCTTCTGTGATAATTTCTTTTATGTTCATATTTTATTTAATTTCATTTATGTTCAAAGTAAAGTTTAATCGAGTTCCCATATAAATTCCTTTCACTAATATATAATTACCAATTGTTGAAACAGTTCCTCCAACCGGAATATTTTTATTTGAAAAATAAGATTTTGTTCTGTCCCATACATCTTTTATCGTTTCTATCTTTTCTTTTTTTAAGAATCCTATTAATTCTTTTTTTAATGGCTTATTAAAATCTTTATGTCTCATATTCTTTATTTTTGTTGTTTGTTTAACAAATATAAGTATAAAAATTCTAATAAACAAACTATTTTATAAATAAATATAAAAAATAATTTTTTATTATTACCAAAATTTATTATATTTCTTCTACAATGAATACTGAATTATTAAATATAGTTGAAAAGGAACTTGGTCAAGGAACTTTAAAAAGCAAAGGAAATTATGCTTTCTTTTCTCCATTCATGCATCATAGAAAAAAGAAGTTAGAAATCAATTTTTCTGATTCCAATCATTATGGAATATGGCATTGTTGGATTTCAGATGAAACTGGATATACCATTACTTCTCTATTTAAACGATTAAATAAATCTGAATACCTTACTGATTATATTTGGAATATTGAAAAAGTAATTTTAGAAAAATATAATCATTCTATAATTAACAAACCATCAGAAGATTATAAAACAGATATTCTTCAACTTCCGAAAGAGTTTGTTTCTTTATCTCAATTAAAACAAATAGATGAATATTCTGCAAACATTTTAAATATTTTATCAAATAGAAATATTTCTTCTATTGACATTATTAGATATAATATTGGGTATTGTAAAGAAGGAAAATATAAAGATAGAATAATTATTCCAAACTATAATGAAAACAATGAACTTAATTTTTTTATTGGTAGATATATAGGAGATAATAAATATACACCTAATTATCTTGGACCAGATGTAGAGAAAAATAAAATAATTGGATTTGAAAATTTAATTAACTTTAATTTACCTATAACTCTTACAGAAGGAAATTTTGATGCGATATCAATTAGATTTAATTCTATTCCTTTATACGGAAAATTTATATCTGAAAAATTATTGTATAAATTAATAAAGTATCAACCACCTATTATTTATATCATATTAGATAATGATGCAAAGAAAAGAATGATTGAAATTGCTGAATATCTTTCTTTTAAATTGTTGCATACTAAAATTTATATGATATTTTTGCCAGATGAAAAGGATGCTAATAAATTAGGGTTTGAAAAAATATGGCATTATATAAATGATAATGCTGTGGAATATAATGATAGATTCTTGATTAAAAATAAATTGAAATGATACACAAATTTGAAATATTAAATGGAATAAGAATAGATTGTGAATTGGTACCATTAATAAAATCATTGTGGAATCAAAACATTCGAACTATACAATGTTGTCATGGAGACGATAGACATAAAGCACATTTAATGTTCGATAAAAATGATTTAGAAAAAGTAAGAGATTTTCTTCCAAAAGAAACTGTTTTTATATATCCATGTGAAGATAATTCTAAGTTTGGATATTGGTTAAATGCTTGTAATGCAATTTGGGCAGAATGGAATCCAAAAGATTTAAAATAATTTTTTATTAAACAATTTTTATTATTTAACATTATTAATATATAAACATTACTTAAAATAAATATTATGAAATATTATTATGGACTAACAACAGAATTAAAAGAATCTTATACATACTTAGATTTTAATTTTATTTGCACAACAAATCAGAAATTTAAATGCGATCATATATATAAATTAAATGGTCTTGAATATTTTATAATACGTTTATATCACATTGCATTTCAATTAGATGATGAATTACGTATTAGGGATGCTAATAATTATAATAATATTATTTCAATATTTGAAAAAGAGTATGAAAGTTATTCAAATAATTCAGAGGTATTATATAAAAAAATAAAATGATTTATTTAAAAATTAAATTTTATTTTGCGCGGCAAGTTACCAATTTTTTGCTCGACCTAAAATATCGTTCTCTGGATATTTAATTTCAAAAATCATAGGATCTTTAGAAGGATAAATTACTCCATTATTTGTAGCAACATTTAAATCGTACACATTTGGCCAATACCCAGCATCTTCATCGAATACATTTTCAAAATTAACATTAAGAACACTTTGGACTCCCTTTACATTTGCTAACGTCCGAATGATATCTGCTTTAACAATTGGTTGGTTAATCTGCCATTTTTCTATATCAAAGAATGAAGTCAATTCATCAGTACAATAGAGCAGCACTTCTTTCGCCGAATAATCTGGTAAAACTGTTATTTCATATAATATTCTAAAATTAACCACATAAGCATTTTTAATATTAATACCATCTGTAATCATTCTATATCTATCTAAATAAACTTTTAAATTTTCTTTTATTGCGGTGTTAGCATTTACCAATTGTTTATCTGCATTATAGCTTAAAATATAAAGGTTAAGTGCTAAAGGATTTTTTATTTTTTGTTTTAATTCATCAAATGATATTTGTTCATCTTGAGTAATATATGCTTTCGCTATGCTACCAAATTGTTGAGGCATGCTATAAGAACGAATAATATAATCATCTTTACTTACTGTTCTACCTTGAGAAGCAAAATAAGCCAATGCATTTAATTTTATTTCTTCTACCGATTGTTCGCTCTTTCCACCTGTTGCAGCTTCTGGATTATTTACTGATAAACTTTGTTTCACCAATGTCAGTAAAGATTGATCTAATCCGGTTGTTGAATTACTATATGCTACTTCTTTAACTTTTCTTATGATATTTGGAATTACATTTGTATTTACTCCTCCTCCAACTGTATATTTCACTGTCAAGGTTGTATTATGTGGAGCTTCACCATATGAAGTAGTATATAAAAAATTAGCTACATTCCAATCATAATTTAATTTGGTCACTCCTGTTGGAATTGTAATACCTACATTGTCTGGATTTGGGGTCATTTCTTCATCTGCTATATCCGATATACCTGCTCCGAACATTAATTTAAGACTAAAATCATCATTGTACCTTGTAACAAATCTTTTAGGAACTGCCTTCATTTTTAATAAATAAGGTACTTCAGAAGAATAAACAGATAATTCAGCATCATTATATACATTATTATTTACCTGTTCAAATACGGTATCTTGAGATAAATAATCAACTTCTAACCATTCGTTGCTATCACTGTCTAAAATAGAATCTATTTTAATTACATTTGTATCTGTTAAATCTAATTCTAAATATCTTTCAGGATCTCCTAAATTAAATGTTGTGGTTTTTTGAGTTCCAGATTCTACTCTAACTGATTTTTTTAATAAATAAAATGTAGGTTCTCCATTTCCATCTGTTTGATAAACTTCAACTGATGTAGGATTATAATAGGTAGAAATACTAAAATCTACTTCTGCTTGAGTAATAAAATCTATATCTTCACTTATAGAAGAAACAATCATTCCTGGATTAAGTTTTAATGCATACCTATAATCAGGAATATTACTTTCTCCTGAGCCAATTGCGGGAATGACTTGATAAACATTTATATCCGTAATTGCTGGAGAAGTTACTCTTGGTTTATATCCTAAACTTTGTGCTAAAGATAATATGTTTTGTCTTTCTTCAGCATATAAAAGCATTGTTTCTTTTATTTGTGTATCAAGATAAAATGATAAGGTATCTCCAACAGAAGAAGCTAATTCAATAAACATTATTCCAGGATCATTTGGATCAAAATCATTAAATGTATTTTGAAAATATGTTTTAACAAAATTAATTAAATTTTGTCTGAATTGGTTGAAATCTTTACCAAGATATCTTATTTCTCTTTTTGTTGTCTGATTTGATAACATCTATTATTTTTATTATAAATATAAAAAAATATTTAATTTTTATTTGTTTATATCGTTTTTTATTGTAACTTTGTTTTAAGAAATAAAATTTATGACATGACAAAAATAGAATTTATAAGTTGGTTAGAAAATAAAACTGGTTTAAGTAGAAGAAACGACGACTCCGACGACGAATGGAGAGAATTAATGAACTATGCAGAATATATTTGGGATGACCTTACAATTGAAGACGATATAGTGATTTTTAATTGGGAGGAATGGTATTTTGGAGGTATAAATTATAGAAGTAGAAAATGTTCATTTGATGAATTTGTCGATTTATATGAAAGGGATGAGTTGAAATAAACCACAATAAAATAATAATTCTTGATAAGAAATAAAATTTATAACATGGCAAAAATAACCACTTTAGATGTTTGGAAAAATTTAATGGATGAGAAAGATTTAATTTATTTTGATGAATTTCGACACACGTCATCATTGGATTTAGAACAAATGCGAGAAGATTGGAAAGCGATAAGAAGATATGCATTAAGTAAACTAAATCAAGATTTAAATGATCGAGGACTTTTCGGTCAATTATTAAATATAGATGTTTCAGACGATGAATTATATCCATATTTGGAATATAATATAATTAAAGCATTGTTTTTTAAGTATTCAAGGATACTTGATTTTAGTAACGGGTTCATTCCTAAAAATTTAATAATTATTAAGAAACACACCGATATATGAAAACATTAAAAGAAGTATTAATCAGTAGAGATGAAATGTCACCTGAAGAAGCTGACAAAGCTATAACAGAAGCCAAAGAAAGAGTATATGAAGGAGAAGATCCAGAAGAAATTTTACTGGAAGAATTTGGTTTAGAACCGGATTATATATTTGATTTATTATAAACCTTAAAATTAAAAAAAAATCATGTTAGAATTAAATGGATTCAAATATTCAAAAAATGAATTTGAAGATTATAAAATTAGAGTACAGGTAGAAATTAGAACTGTTAAAGATAAATTTATCTTTAATATTTATTCTACAGACACAGATTTAACAAAAATAGAAGAAATATTATTAGATAGAAAATCAGATGAAGTTGTGTCTCTCGATATTATTTTCACTGCAACAAAAGAAGAAGACAAAGCAAGAACCGAATTTTTACTTGATTGGATATAAAATAATTAATCATGCTACAACCAAAATTTATAATCGAAGATGGTAAGTTGATATTATCACATGTCACATACCATAACAATCTTGTTTCAGATAAAAGCAAGGTTAAAGGCGGAGGAGGATTTCAATATGAAGATAAAATATTTACTTTATTTGGAGAAAGTTATGAATTTGGAAGAGCCTCAATAGAAGATATTCGAGATGCAATTAAAAATAAACAAGTGTTTTCTGATGAATATTTATTAGATAATATTTCAGAACAGTTTACCTTTAAATATAGGACGGATTGGGGAAAAATAATAGATTTACAATAGCTTTATTTCTTAACTTTCTTCAATCCCATTAATTTAATTTTCTGTTCTAATGATTTATCATGTAGGACAGTCTTCCTATCTTTACTTCCTTTCTTATAATCCTCTTCTATCTTATCAACATAATTATCTATATTTAATAAAAGATAGTTTATATGTTTGCAAACGGTTCCTTCTTCTTGGGGATTGCGGATTACGGGTGGTCTATGCTCCTTATCCGTTCCGTATTTTAATTGAGTGCCAATATATTTAAAACCCCCATATAAAAAATCTGGGCAATTACAGAAAACGCGTACGTCATCTTCCAATGCTAACTTAATTTTTTCATTAAGAGTTCCTTTCATCTTACTAATTATCTTTAATCCAGGAATCTCAACCTTTTGAATATATTTTCCTACGTTCCAATAGGTGAGTTTTTTTCTGAAAGAGAATCCAAGATATCTAACTCGTTTCTTTTCAAAATTATTGAAACGAATATTTAAATCTATTAATTCTTTAATTCTTGCTTCTAATAAATCAATTAGTTTTGCCACTTTGTCGTTTTTAAATAAATATAAAATTTTTTTTATATTTATATTTTTATGGTTATGTTTGAAATATGGATTATTCTAATAGGAGTCTAAAAATACAAGAAATCAATGATAAAGTTTTAGATCAAATTTTAAGATTTGAATTTGATTTGGAAATATCATATGAGCAGCAAATAGAAATATTACATCAAAAAATATCTGAATTATTAAACTACATTGAAGATCCTACTGAATTAAAATTATTATTTTCTCATCATATTTGCTCTACCATTCTTGGACTAATGAATAAAGAATAAATTTATTTAGTTCTTGGATTTTTTACCGCATCTTTATATTTAGACAAATTACTTGATTTATTTTTAGACATAGCAAAACTTGGAATTTGTGGTTTTGTCGGTGCAACTGATTTAGGATTGTTCGTAATTTTATCTGTTTCTGCTTTTTCTTTTTCTTTAGTTTCTTTCAATTGTTGATATACGAAATTGCGCTGCCACACCGGAAATGCATATGCTTCCGCATAATTAATTCCTCCTTCGCTGTAATATGTAATTTCAAAAATACGACGGAACACCTGCTTCCTATAATCAGGTGGTAGGCCAAAAAAAGCTTGCTTGCATTGGCATCTTAATCTCGTTTGTCTCTCCACATTCTTTACAAACGAATGATGTTGAAGTGTCAATAGTGGGATTAACCAATTTTAAATATTTTTTAAATTCTTTTGAATCCAAGCTTAACATTTTATAAGCATTTAATTCTTTAGGATCTGATATTACACCTTTGTTACCATTATGATTATATTCTACTGAAACAATCATATGTTTTAATCTTGTAGAATATTCATAGTCTGTATCTGCTTCTCTATTACTTTTTTTATCAAAATCTTTTCTAAATTTTATTTCTTTTTCTACTTCTGCTTCATCCAGAGTAGTTAATAATTTGAATGTAATAACTTCTTTTCTATTTGGACATTCAAACGTATATCTGTTCTCTCTATTCAATAAATTATAATCTATTTCTGCATCTTTAAATGTAGTTAAATCAATTATAGCCGGTTGAGTTTCACCACAATGCCTACATTTAACTTCTGTTTCATAATTTTTTCCATACAATAAAATTCTTGCAGCAATCATTAAAGCCGATTTATCTCCAGGTATTAAATCATTGTAATTGATATCTGAAGCTATTACAGATTTTAAAAATTTATCTACGACCGTATTATTTTTAATTAATTTTTGACTCATTAAAATTTCTTCATGACTTGTATCAGGATAATATAAATCCACTTCTCCAGAACTTAATTGGTTATCTTCTGGATATGTTAATCCTTTACTTGGCAATAATACTGTTTCTACTTGAGTTTGAAATAGAAATTTAGGAGCTTCTTTGGTTTTGGTTTGAACGATAGTTTTGTTTTCTTCTTTTTCCATATAACGATTTATTTATTATTTTATATTTATAATAAATATAAGAATTAAAAATTTTTTTTGTATATTTCATAAACTTTAATTTTTTAAATTATGCAACAACACAATATCAAAAAAACCTATCAAACAGAAATAGAAAAAGATTTGCAAGTGAAATATGGAAAAGAATCATTTGAAACAAAATTAGATTATGAATATTACATTGATTTGATCACAGACAAATTTAAAGAAAAAACAATAGAAAGAAAAAAAGTATTTAATTTTTTAAGAAGTGATGAAGTAACGACATATCTACAATTTGAACAGATTGTACAATTACTTGAATATATTGATAAAAAAAGAATTTTATTTTTAATTTGATTTAATATACTTATTTAAAAACAAATCCAATGAAAAAATTAGATTATTTAACATATGATAAGGAAACCAGAGTTTTAGATGTGTTAGACGAATCTAAAATTGATTGGGATTGGATATCAAAATATTTATTCTTATCTGAAGAATTTATAGAAAAATATAGTAACAAATTAAATTGGTATTTATTATCAAAACATCAAATATTATCTGAAGAATTTATAGAAAAAAATTTTAATTTAGTTTCTTGGTATTGTATATCAAAACATCAAATATTATCTGAAGAATTTATAGAAAAATATAAAGATCACATTTATTGGTTTTTAGTTTCTAGATGGCAACCATTATCAGAAGCATTTATTGATAAATATAAATTTCATTTAAATTGGGAATTTATTTCTATATATCAAGTATTATCTGAAAAATTTATAGAAGAACATTTAGATTTAGTAGATGTGAATTTAATAAAAAAATATCAATCTATTTCTGAAACATTTATCAAGAAATTTAATTTATAATCAATATGGAAGACTTATATATAAAAAAAACTAAAGAAACTCCTTTAATCATTTTAAATAATGAAACAGGAGAATATAGCTTCACAGGAAACTCAGTTAAACAAGTTCCGGATAATATGTATGAGAATTGCATACTTTGGTTAGAGGAAAATTTATCTGAAATAAAGACGGATATAAATGTAAATTTTCATTTTAATTTGATTAATAGTACATCACACAAATATATATTTCAAATTTTATTGATTCTTCAAGATTATACAAATATAACTATTAATTGGAAGTATGACGAAGACGATGAAGAAATAAAAGAAATGGGAGAAGATTTTAAAGAAATTTTAAATTCTACATCTTTTAATATTATATGTTCTTACAAAAAATATAAAAAGATATAAATTTATACCAATTTGGGATTTTGAAAAAATTAGGTTCTTTTTTTATTTTTTATACTTATTAATAAAGAATATTAAAAAGAATGATAACTATTAAAATTCCATACACAGCAAATGAAAGATTTTATGAGAAGCTGAAAGAGCTTCGTCGTGAATATTCATTGATTGTAAGATATGCTTTTAATAGATATCAAGAGAAGATGAAGCAGACAAATATCAGGCATAGTCTGAAAGAATTGAAAGGAATTGAAAATTCAAATAGTTGGTTGCAACAATGTGCAATTATGGAAGCTAATCAGCTTCATTTAAGATTTAAAGAGAAGAAAATTGTTTTTGGTGGTAAGAAGAATTTTATTGAAAGAATGAAAGGAAAGATGACAAAAGAAGAATTGAAAGAAAAGAGATTGCTTCCTTTGAATATTCAAGGTGAAAAATTAAAAGGCGGGAACCGCCAATTCATTTTAGATATTATTGAAAATAATCAAATAATTTTCAAATTAAATCTAAAATATAGATTTGAACTGAATCTTCCAAATCTAAGAAATAATTATAAGAAGGTGTTGGAAAGATTAGAAATGTTAAATGAAAATGAAGGTTATACTTATTCTGTCAGATTGACAGAGAAAGAAATTTATATTTCCTTCGAAGAATTTAAAGATGAAGAGAATTTAGATTTGAAGAATGAAAGATATATTGGAATCGATCTGAATCCCGATAACATCGGAATTTCAATCCTTGAAGATGGAAGAGTTATTCATACTCAAGAATATTCTCTTCGACCTATCTTTAATAAAATTTTAGATTCAGCCTCGAGTTCAAATTCATCAAAGATGAAATATTTCCAAAATAAATTAAAATTCGAAACAATTCAAATCTCAAAATCAATTTCAATTCTTGCGAAGCATTTTCAATGCAAGAATGTCTTTATAGAAGACCTGAAATTCAAGATGAAATTAAGTTCAGATCAAAAATATAATCATCTTGGAAATAGGAAGAATAGAAATTTGTGGAAGAGAGAATTATTCACTCGAAATCTTAAAAAGAGATTAAATATATATCAAATCAACCTTCATTCAGTCAATCCTGCATATTCATCTTTCATTGGAAATCTTCAACATGATTTCACAGATTCAGTAAATGCAAGCATAGAGATAGCCCGAAGGGGCTATGAATGGAAGGTAAAGAAAAACAAAAATGGTTTCTATCCAGTCTTTAATCTAAAAAGTTCAATTCAACACCAATGGAAGGAAATGGGGATTAAATGGATTGAAGATTGGAAAAAATTATTTTTGTTTGTAAAAAACTTGAAATTTAAATATCGAGTTTCACTCGAAGATGCAATTAAAATGCATGAAGCGAGTGTTTTCAGATTAAATCATAGCAGAAAGAGTTATATAGATTTATACTCTTTTATATGATTTTTTTATTTTTAGAACAAATAAAATCAGATGATATTATTTTATCTATGATGAGAACTAAATCTTTTTCTTATCAGAGGAATAATTAATAAATTACCAAAAGATTATATTCCAAAAATAATAATTGAATACGAAGATATAAAATGATTTTTGTTTTTAGAAATTAATTTTTGTATATTTTCTATATGAATCATACTTGTAAAATATGTAATGAATCTTTTTCCACTTCTGGAAAATTGTCTTCTCATATAAGATTTATTCATAAAATGCCTTCTTATGATTATAGCCTAAAATATGATTATAACGGAATCATTCCTTTATGTAAATGTGGATGTGGTCAACAAACTTCTTGGATAAATTTAAATAAAGGATTTTCTGAATATGTTCAATTTCATTCAAATAAATTACAAACAAAAATACCAAGAAAAACAATCAATTGCAAAAATTGCAATAAAGAATTAGAAGTTAAAATAAATTCTAAAATTAAATTTTGTTCTCCTAAATGCCAATATGAATATAGAACAAAAGAAATAAAAACAGAAATTAGAATTTGTCCAAATTGTAAGTCAGAATTTAAAGTTAAAATAAATAGTCCAAAGAAATATTGTTCTAAGGAATGTTCTAGATTAGATGTGAATATGTGGAATAAAATGAAAGAAACAATTGAAGAAAAATATGGAGAAGATAATATATTTAAAACAAAACTATTTAAAGAAGAGCAAAAAAGAAAAAATTTAGAATTATATGATGTAGAGTATAGTTTTCAAAGAACAGATGTTAAAGAAAAAAGTAAAAACACAAAAAAAGAAAAATACGGTAACAAAGATTTTAACAATAGGTTAAAATATAAAGAAACTTGTTTAGAAAGATATGATGCAGAAAATTATTTACATTCAAATGATTGGTTTAAAAGAAAATCTTTATTGGTAAAAAAAATTAAAGAAACTACTCAAAAAAAGAAAAAACAATCTTTTCGAATAATACCTTCTAAAGATGAAATGAATATATTAAATAATTTAGAGCATGCAACTGGAAGTTTTATATATGAAAATAAAGAATTTGATATAAAAATAAATGACAACATATATGAAATAGATGGCATATTTTATCATCCAAATAAACTTGAAAATTTATCAATAATTCAAATTAATTCTGCTATAAATGATTTTGAAAAAACTAAAATAATAGAACAATCAAATTATAGTTTATATAGAATAAGAGCAGAACAATTAAAAGCCGAAATAAATGAAGAAACATTACAATTAAATTCTTATCGGCCTGATTATTCAATTTCTTATTATCAGAAAATAATTTCTAAAGAATACTTTAAACGATATATTGATAAAAAAGGAAAAGATAAATTAATAAGATATATTCCTCTTCTATTCAAATTTATTAGAACCTTTCAACCAGAATTTCCTTATCTTGAGCAGACTGAAAAATTATCTGAAGTTATTGCCACAATTCAAAATTATGACTTAAACAGAATCTATAAAGATAAAATTTTTAGAAATAATATCTCTCCAATTGGAAATAATTATCTAAAATCAAATTTTAAATCTTATTGGAATTCTTCTTATTCTGGAAATTTAACTCCAGTTCAAGCTTGGTATGAAAATACTCTTCTACAAGATGTGATAAAATATAGAATTGGTTGCAATGATTCGAATGAGATATTTGATTTTAGCTTGCATCAATTAATTCGAGGCCTATCAGCTCGAAGAATTACCATTTCATTCTTCAAACCTTTGCTTGCAGCGAGTATTTATCAAGAATTATTGAAAGATAAAATAAATCCAATTGTTATTGATCCATGTGCAGGATTTGGTGGCAGATTGCTTGGTTTTATGTCAAAATATCCTGAAGGAACATATATTGGAATTGAACCCAATAAAGACACCTTTCAAGAATTATTAGAATTAAGATTAAATTTGATTGAAGAATTAAAATTAAATGAAAATCAAATTCAACTTTATAATTGTAAATTTGAAGATTTTCGATATGAAAAGGAGTATAATTTGGTGTTCACTTCAATCCCATTCTTTGAAACAGAAATTTATTCAGATAATATCAAATATGAATCTTTTGAAGAATGGCAAGAAACATTTATTAAGAAGTTTTATTCTTTCAATAATGTCTACCTAAATATGAGTTCTGATTTAATGAACAAATTAGAGTTGAAAGAAGAATTTAAAATCTTAAACAATACTTCACACTTCAATAAAAAATCGAATCAAAAATATGAAGTAATTTGTAAGATATGAAAAAACTCACATTTTATTGTGAGTTCATTATGTTATTTAAGTAATTGAATTTTAATAATTAAACACGGGGAAATTATATTGCAAGGTTAAAGTAATCATAGTTTGGTCTGCTTCTGTGCCCCAATCTAAATCACCAAATTCCATAGATTTTATCCAAGCACCTTTATATGTCCAACTTTCAACAATATCTCCAACTGGTCCGAGTACTTCTACTGTCACATCTTTAGCGTACATGTCAAAGTAACCATCTCTACCTGTTACAGATTCATGATGCATTCTAAACCATTCCATTACTATTGCAGTTCCACTGGGTGAAATTGGATTGTATAGCTCTAAAGTTGTTTCGCTTGACCATTTAGTCTTGCCTTTAACAAAACTTGAAACATTTATATGAGGAATCTCAACTTCAGTAGAAGTAGCTTGAGGTTTATCTACTTTTTTTATCATATATGTTGGTATCCCATCGATTTCCATTCTAAATCTATGTTTCAACATAGGTTCGAAGCTGGTGTACATTAATTCTTGAGGATCTATGAATTCTGCCATGTTTGTATTTTTTAAAAGTTATTTTTTATAATAAATATAAAAAAATAAAAAAAATATGTGAATTTTATTTGTTTTATTTCTTTTAATTTTTTACATTTGTAGTTAGATATATATTATTAAATATAGGAAAATGAAAATAATTAAGAATAATCTTGGAGTTGAAACAATAATTTTTGCTGAAACTTTTGAAAATGAAGCTTTCGAGCAAATAAAAAAGTTATGCAATTATGCACCTTATCAAAATTCTAAAATAAGAATAATGCCAGATGGGCATGCGGGTAAAGGTTGCACTGTTGGAACTACAATGCCAGTAGCAGATAAAATTACTCCTAATTTAGTTGGAGTGGATATTGGGTGTGGTCTTTTAACAATTCAATTAAAAAATAAAGATATTAATTTTGAAAATCTTGATAGAGTAATTAAAGAAAAAGTTCCACATGGATTTAACATTCATCATGACTCTCAAGTAAAATTTGATTTTTCTAAATTAAAATGTGCTAAGCATGTTGATATAGGAAGAGCAATGTTATCCATTGGAAGCTTGGGGGGCGGCAATCATTTCATCGAGATAGGTAGATCAGAATTAACAGGAGATAATTATTTAATTATCCATTCTGGAAGTAGAAAGTTAGGTCAAGATGTATGCAAATATTATCAAGATAAAGCATTTCAGAATTTAAATGAAATGGGAAAGATAAAAGAAAATTTAATAAAAAAATTAAAAGCAGAAGGAAGATCAAAAGATATAGATTCAGAATTAAAGAAAATTCAAAAACCTTCAGCAGATAAAGAATTAGCATTTTTAATTGGTACAGATTTCAATGATTATTTAAATGATATGAAAATTGTCCAAGAATATGCAATGTTAAATAGATTAACAATGGCCAAGATAATTGAAAGAGAAATGAATTTTAATTTTAAGCATAAATTTGAAACAATTCACAATTATATTGATTTCAGCAGAATGATATTAAGAAAGGGAGCAGTTAGTGCTGAATTAGGTGAACAATTATTGATACCAATTAATATGAGTGACGGATCTTTAATATGTAAAGGTAAAGGAAATGAAAATTGGAATTATTCTGCTCCTCACGGTGCCGGTAGATTGATGAGCAGAAGTAAAGCTAAAGAATTAATTGATATGAATGAATTCAAAAAATTAATGAAAAATGTGTATTCTACTTCAGTAGTCAGATCAACCTTAGATGAAGCTCCTCAAGCATATAAATCAATTGAAGAAATAAAAAATGCAATTGTGGATACGGTAGAAATAATCGATACTTTGAAACCAGTATTTAATTTTAAATCTCATTAAAAATATAATATAAAAGATTTGTTTATATCAAAAAAAATCTTTATATTTGTTTTATAGTTATTAAATATAAACATAAAAAATTCAAAATATGAAAACAATTGATTACGAAAACAAGATTAGTTTAATGAAGAATTTGGAATTGCCAAAAGTTGAACGGATAATGAGTCAACTACAAATAGGTCAATATTTTAGAACTTCAAATGCAGTAGTTTACAGAATTGTTGATATTAAAGGTGAACAAGTTTGTTTAGATGCAGTAAAGGTTGGTTCTGGATCGCGAGTGTTTTCAAGAAAAGTATTTTCTCAATTGTTTATTAATAAGGTGTTTGATCAAATTATGGATCCAAATACAGAAATACAATGGGGATTAAATGCTGAGTTAGGTTTGAATAAATATCATATTTAAAAGTAGACACTGAGTATGTTGGTTATAGATGAAGAAACATATCTTTCTATCAATGGAGCAAGTCGACAAGACATAGGAGATAGTGCATTACATAAAAATAAAGGAAATAATTCAGACAAACAATGGTCAAAATTAGTAAATGCACAATTAAAAAAAGATCAAAAGTTATGCGAATTAAGACAAAAATTAAGAGAAGAATATCAACAGAAGGTAGAAAAAGGAGAAATAAGACCTCCTACAAGAATAGAAACATTAATTAACATAGCAAATGGACACAATGATAATGAAAGTGTTCAAGCCGCAAGAAGATTATTGGAAAAAAGAAATATTAATTGGAAAATTTAAAATAAAAGATTATGGAATCAGAAAATATAAATGTAAGACAAACCTTAATCAATTTTCTTCAACATTTTTGGGATGAAAATTATAATACAAAAAGTTTAGCATTGGATGAATATGTAGACAAGTATTTATGTTCAGACAAATACTTGAATTGTATTAATCCAAAACATTGCAACACTTGCGTTTGGTTTGGCTCAGGTAAAAAGTGCCAAGACTGCGAAGATTGGAGCGAATATGAAGAAGAAACTAAAATATAGATTTTATGAGACAAATTATTAAACAACCTAATGGTAAGTTTTGTATATTCAGCAGTGTGGTCGATTCAATTACTCATTATAACATGAATGAAAATGATATTATTGAAGAGTTGGTAGCCGAATCAAGAAAAGAAATAGAAGAACAAGTTAAAAAAGTTATTTCTGCGTTAAATAATAATACAAAACCATATTATCAATTTACTATGTCTTATGACGAAATGTTAGAATTGGTAAAACAAATTCATGGAAATAAAGAAGTTAAAAAAATACAAAAAATTATTGAATCATGAAAGAACTTGAAAAAAGATTAAAAGAATTGCAATCTCAAAATTATGAATTTGTAACTGTTACTCAGGTGCTACAATGGATGTATGAGATTAAGAGAGAGAACAGATTGAAAGCATATGAACGCAAACATTCAAAATAAAAGAAATGATAATAAAAGAAAAAATAAATGGATTAATATTTGTAGAACAAAGATCCTTTTATATCTACAAATCAGAAGAAGACAGACAAAATAGTGTGTTTACCTTAGCTACTTCTCAAGAAGAATTATTCTTAGCAAATAAAGAATTAGCCAAAGAAAAAGAAAAGAATAACGACAATAAGAATCAATTTTTTGTATTATAAAATTTAAAACATATGAACAAGATCGATATTCAAAGTTTACAAAATTTCTTAGGAAATCATAGAGTAATTTTTGCGCAAACAGATACTAAAATATTGCAAGTTTGCTTAAATGGTAATCTAGAAGTTTTAACAAAAGATATTGAAGCAGATGAATTAGAAATTGTTTGGAGAGGAGTTCAACCTTATCCAGCATTAGAATATTATAATCGCCTACCATAAAACAATAAAATAATGGAAGAATTAAAAATTTATGAATTTCAAGCAAAGCATATTGAGGATGCTTTAAGGAATGCAGTAAAATATTTAAAATCTAAAGATAAAGAAACTTGCTTTGATAGAGATGTCATGCAGGCTTGGGAATTTATCAAAAATGTTTTAAATAAAGATATAGATAAAATAGTAACCCGATAAAATATTAAATATGAGTCAGCAAATAAAATATATAGAAGCCCCCATTGTCAGTATAAGTAATTATTGTCCAAATGGAGAAGAAAAATTAATTATTCATAATTTAATTAATTTAAAAGGTAAAATGGTTCTTAACAAACCAGAAGCAGCTTTATTATTAATTGAATTATACAAGTTTATTAACTCTGAAGGGGGATGAATTTAGAAGTTCACAAAAATAATTTAAAATTTGTAGAATCTTGTCCATATTGTGGTTCTTCTGTAATTTATATAGATAGTATCAAGATATTCAGAAAATCTTATGGGATGATGTATCTATGCAATAATTATCCATTATGTGATGCTTCTGTTGGAGTGCATAAAGGAACAAATTATCCTTTAGGTAGAATGGCAAATAAAAATTTAAGATATTGGAAGAAAAGAGCTCATTTTTATTTTGATCCTATTTGGCAGAAAAAGTTAGATAAAAATCCTTTAGAAAAAAAGAATACTATTAGAAATGAAACTTATAAATGGTTATCAGAAAAAATGAATATTCCTATAGAAGAATGTCATATAGGTTTCTTTAATGTTGAACAATGTAAACAGGTAATTAATCATTGTAGACAAGCAAATGAAGGAACTTTAAGATTATTCAATTTTTAATTTATTTTCTTTGTTCATTTCCAATTGCGTTTCCATATGTTCTTCCAATAAGTATTAAAGTTTCTATATCTAAAGGAATCCATAAAGAATTTATTTTTAATTTTGGATTAGCTAAAATAGCTTGCCCCATTCTATGATGTCCATCTAAAATATATCCTTCTTCACTTGGAATTTAAGTATTAAAAAAGAAAAATTTGAATTAAAATAAATTTGTTTACTTCATTTAATAACTGTATATTTGTATATAGAAAATAAAAAGAATATGATAAATAAATTAAAAATTACCACTACAAAAGACGAAATAGTAAATATTATTTCTTCTTTATCACAAAAAGAATTGGAAGAGTTAATATCAAAAATGAATCAGGAATATAGATTATCAAACGCTATTGTTTCTGATTTTGTTTATGATACAATCGTGGAATATTTAGAAGAAAATTATCCTGAATCAAGTTTATTAAACAAAGTTGGTTTTGAAATGGATGATAATGATCCAAGAAAAGAAAAGCTTCCGATTGTAATGGCTTCAATGACTAAAGTTAAATCTTTAATTGAAATAAAAAATTGGATGAGACTTCAAGGCATTCCTGAAAATACTTTACTTTGTATTTCTCCAAAATTAGATGGCCTTGCATTGTTAAACGAAAAGAAAATACTGAATGTATGGACAAGAGGAGATAAAGATTATGGAAGAAATTCTAAGGAACATTTTAAATTGATTAATCATAACTTAAATAAATCAGAAACAGAAGATGTATATCTCATTGGAGAATGCATAATATCAAGAAAGAATTTTGAGATATTTAAACAAGAACAAATCAAAAAAGGAAAAGAAGAACCTTCAAATGCACGAAATTCTGTTTCTGGGTTAATAAATGCAGATGACATTCTAGAAGAATTAAAATATGCAGATTATATAATGTTTGGAGCAGTGATAAATGGAATAGAAGAAGACAAAGCGGTCCAAATTGAATATTGTAATACACTTAATATTTATAAAGTACCGTATGGTTTAAGTTATTTTAAAGATCTTAATGAAGAATTTTTATTGAATCTTTATAATAATTGGAAGACAGATTATGAAATTGATGGATTAGTCATTGAAGTAAATGATAAAGAATTAAGAGCTAAAATTGGAAGAAATAAATCCTCACAGAATCCAAATTATGCAAGAGCATATAAAGGTAATTTTGAAGTAAGAGCAGAAACAGAAATTAAATCAATACTTGAATCAATAGGTAAATTTGGTGATATGAGTTATGTCGCAAAAATTAAACCGGTCAATATTGAAGGAGTAAATATTTCAAGTGTAACATTAAACAATGCAAGTTATATTGATAAATTTAAATTATTCGAAGGAGAAAAAATCACAATTATAAGAAGTGGAGGAGTTATTCCAAAAATAATTGCAGTTAATAATCATCCAATTCCATTTGTGTATATGTTCAATAATTCAAAAGAGTATCAAAAAGCCAAAGAAGATTTAATGGAAATTCGAGAAATGGAGAGTCAAGATAAATCTTTAAATATGTATTGTCCAGCTTGTGGAGGAGATCTAGATTGGGATGATAATTATGTAAATCTGGTTTGTAAAAATCCAAATTGTTTTGAACAAGTAATACAAAAAATATTTGCATTCTTTAATATTTTATCTGTAGATGAATTAGGTGAACCCACAATAAAATTATTTATTGAAAATGGATATAATTCAATTCAAAAAATATTAGATTTGACTAAAGAGGATTTATTAAAGTTAGAAAGATTTGGAGAAAGAAAAGCCGAAATTGTTTATACCAACATTCATTCTAAATTACAAAATTGTGATAAAGCTAAATTAATGCACGCGAGTTCTTGTTTTAAAAAATTGGGAAGTAAACAATTAAAATTGATTTTAGATAATCCACAATTTCATCATAATTTTTTATTAATTCCTGGAATAGGTGCAGAATTAGCATTTGATTATTATGATAATATTAAATTATATGACGAATTTGAACAATCAATTTTAAAACATATAAAATTTAAAGAAGAAGAAAAGAAACAAGAAATATTATCAGATTCATTAAAATCATATAATACCGTTTTTACAGGAATTCGAGATAAAGGATTAGAAAATTTCATTGTAGAAAACGGTGGAATTGTTTCTGATGGAATAAATAAAAATGTAACACATTTAATAATGAAACAAATTGGTAGTGGAAGTTCAAAAGAAGTTAAAGCTACTAAAATGGGAATTATTTGTATTGAAATAAATGATTTTAAAAAATTAATTAATTACAAATAAAAAAATTATGGAAGATAAAAACAAGAAAAAAATAATTGTCATTGGAAATAATAATATGAAAGAAGAAATATCTAAAAAAGCTATTGAGATCTTACACGATCATGAAAATGTAGTTTTTATCAATAAAGAAAATACAGATGAACTAACTTATTTATTTCCTAAAGATGATTTGACTTATCTTTATAAAAATCCAATTTCACCGGAAGTAATGGCTCATATAGAAGATATACAATATATGGAATTAACCAATAAAGAAAAAAATGCTGAGATATTACCTATAAGAAATTCAAAAAAAGATCCTAAAATAGGTAGAAATATGAGTTGCCCTTGTGGTAGCGGTAAAAAATATAAAAATTGTTGTGGTAAATAAAAAATAAAAATATGAAAAAAATAATCTTAGTAATTCTTGCTGTCATATTATTTTCTGGATGTATTGGCGATTTAAACAAATTGGATAAAATAATTGATTCTGCAGATTTAGCTATGCGGCAACATCTTGGAGATACAGTGATCATATTAAAGGATACTTCAATAATCATTGATTATTCAATTTTTGATGAAAATTATACTTTAAGTAATGGTACAACGATACATGAATTATTGGTTGAAGAATTAGAAAAGTAAATTTTGTACTTTATTTATATTTATTTTAAAAAAATATGCCAGATACAAAGACTCAACAAGCAATCAATCTATATAATTCAGGAAAGATAAAAGAAGCTTTAAAAATATTTAAAGGATTTAAGTTACATATAGATAAAGAAGATCAAAGAATATTACAAATAGCATATGAAGGGTTAGTTTCTGAAAGAAGTAAAAACTTTTATAAAAATTTAGGTATTGATGTAGATGTGGCTTTAGAAGAAGCTAAAGATATTATTGAAAATTTATACATTAAATAAAAATTTTATGGATTATAAAGATTTAACGAAAGAATTAGATAAGCGATTTGAAGAATTTAAGCAAGAACTTCAGAGAGTAAAAGAAGAATTAAAAATTAACCGACTAAAGATGCATCAGTATGAAGAAAGAAAACCATACGATTTAAATAACATTAGAAAACTTAAAACAAATTCAACTAATTGGAGATCAAAAATATGATAATACTTTTTCTGACAATATTAATTTCCGTTTCTTTTGCAGTCATGGAAACAAAACAATTTCATTTCTCAATATCAATTTTTTCTACCCTACCAAAAGAATCTAAATGGTATAAATGGTTCTATCCAGATAGTTGGAAAAATAAATATAAAAATGGAGATCCTATTCAAGGTCCAAAATTTATTGGAAGTACAACTTTTTTGGTATTCTTAACTGACATTTATCATTTTTGTAAGATGTTAATAATTATGAGTATGGGATTAATTTTTATATTACCATTTTATGTTGATATGAATTTAATGATTTTAAATATCGAATGGTATTGGAATTTCTCAATTTATTTGACTGTCTATTTTACTGTTTTTGAATTGATGTATTCACACATCTTAAAATAAAATTGTTATGAAATACTTTTGGTTTTTAGTTTTTCTTGTCGTTGCGTGGGATATTGAAAATGATAAAGATTTTGAAATTTGGATGAGGATATTAGTTGCTATAATCGCTTTGTTTTTATCTATGCTATACTCAAGAAAAGATATAGTAAATAAGAAAAAATAATTGTTTATTTCATTTTATTTATTTAACTTTGTAGTAGATTTAAAAAAAAATAAGTTATGACTCGAATAAATGCGTTTATTCCACCTGAAAATTTAACAGATGCACATTTGATAGCTGAGATAAAAGAAATAAATCAGCTATGCGGATCTTACAGAAAATCTTTAACCAGTAAGAATGGAATAAATAACATTCCAGAACAATTTACTCTTAATTCTGGTCATGTAAAATTCTTTTATAAAAGAGGAAAATATCTTTCTAATAGATTTGAACAATTAAAATATGAAGCATTGAAAAGAGGATTTAATGTGATATCTACATTTAATTCTACTGTCTGGAAAGAGTATCATTTTAAAGATTGGAATCCAACAAATATTGAAATTGAAAGAATTAGAAATATTTTATTTGAAAGAATATCTTCTAGATTACAAACACAAAAAAAATCTAGTAGATATAAAAAAGAAATTATTAACTCTGATATAGCTATTAATTTATTAAGACAAAACCAATGAATGAAAAATTAATTAAAAAATGGAGTCAAACTGGATTATTAGAAGATATTCCAGAATATAGAAAATTAGAAATTGCAAAAGCATTTGAAATAGCCGCAAATTATTTAGCAACTTTACATACCACGGTCGACAGTAAAGAGATATTTTCTACAATATCAAAAATTATATCTATTACAAATTTATCAGAAAAAGCAATAGAATTTATTATTTCCGATATTTTAGCTGATACACATAAACCAAATAGAAAACAAATTGCAATAGCTAAATTAATTGAATCTCAAGCTAATTTTTGGCAGACTACAAATGATATTAATAGTCCGACTCATACTTGTGATATTTCAGAAATCATAAGTAATTTAGTAACTTTTAATGAAATATCACAAGAAGAAGCACACAAATTAGAAAACATTTTAAATGATTTATATTATTTTATTAAAAACTTAAAAAATTAAAGTATGAAAACACTATTGGGCATAATGGCAGGAATTAATTTATTAATCGTTGTGACTTCACTTCTATTTGTCGTCGATGGATTTGTAAAACAAGATGTACCACAAATTGGTTATTCTTTATTACCACTAATCTTTTATGGTTTAACATTGCTTTCATTAATATTGTATTGGGCGGATGATGCAGAAGAATATATAAAGTTTTTAAATCTAATGGGATTTTTTCAAATTGTTTCGGGTATTGCTGGGGCATGTATGATTTTAGGTGGGTTTGTAGGAAATGATATTCATTTTCTAAATTGGGGATTTCCTTTATTGTTTATTGGACTGCTTACTGGAATTTCAATGTTATCAAATAAAACATAATAATAAATTTTAATTTAAAAAATATGAAGTTATCACAAAAAATTAATGAAGAAAGAATTGTGGATCTATACCTTTCTGCAAGACATGAAGAAACTAAAAAAATTTTAATAGAGTTATTTTCTGACATAGACTTTGAAAATCAAAAATGTAAATCTTGGGAAGAATTAGAGAAGAGATGTAATCTTCAACAAGATTGGCTGTATCGAATAATCCCAGATAAATATAAAGCTCTTAGAAAACTTGAACTATTAAGAGATCATTATGATGGTTATCATTACACTCAAAGTAGAAAAGGTTATTGTATTAAACAACCTAACAGTAGCAGAGCGGTCGAATTTTTATGTTTTAAGACAATTGAAGAAAAAGAAAAATTTCAAAAATATTTTGAACAATTAATTAACGAGGCGGCAGAGCTGCTATAAAAAATAAAAAAATGGAAAAATATATTTGTAAAACAATGACTCCGGTAGAAGTAGAAGGATATTTAAATAAATTAAAAGAAAATTTTGTTTTTAAAATTTTAAATGCTGTCTCTATTTCTGAAAATATAAATATTATAATAAAAGTAATAGGATTTCAACCAGGTAGAAAATTAAATGATTTAGAAATGGAAGAGATTTTAATTGAGCTAAATAAATTATATTAGATAAATTCCTTCTTTCTTTTTAATATTGTATTGTTCAATATATTTTGATAATTCATAATTTGATATTCTTAATTTATTTGCACAATCAATTAAATTCCTACTATTATTCAGAACATAAAGAATATGATCGGAAATATTATTATCCCAATTTAGATTTGTCTTAGGTGTTTTTTCTTGTAATTCTTTATCTTCTAAAATTAAATTGACAAGATATTGAGTTTTAGACATATGATTAGATTTAGACTGTGACTCTAACCAATCATTTATTTCTGTATCAAATTTAAAGGTATATAATCGTTTCATAAAATTTAATTAGAATATATAGAAAGTATATAAAATTTTATTCAAAATAACAAATTGTATTTTTTTTGTTATATACATAATTGATAGAATAAATTATTAACCTTTAAATCTAAAAATTATGTATAACAGCAGTTATTTTTTTAACACAAATTTATTTGATTCATTATGGGAATCAAAAGTTAATTCTACAAAATATAATGTAATTGAAAAAGAAGATGAATATCAATTACAAGTTGCATTGCCTGGAATAAGTAGAGATGAAACAGATATATCATTAAAAGTAAATAAGGATATATTGTCAATAAAAACTAAAAATAAAAAAGAAGAAAAAAGTAAAATTAATTTTATAAGAAAACAATTTAGTCCTGAAGAAATAGATATATCATTTAAACTACCAGACGACATAGACTCTACAAGAATAAACTCCAAATATGATAATGGAATTTTATATGTTAATTTAATTAAAAAAGAAGAGTTTAAAGAAATAGAGATTAATATAAATTAAAAAATAATTATTAATTATATATTACATATGTGTAGGTTTTTTAGAGGGATTATATCAAATATGGGTGTAATCCCTATTTTATTTTAAAAAATTAATGCACTTATTAATAATTATACTTTCATTTTGTTTAGCTTCTGCCTCCCAAATAATTAAAACTTTAAAACCAATTGATGTAATAAAATTTATTTTTTGTTGATCTTTATACCATATTTCTTCTGCTAATAATTTTGAAGTTGGATGTATATCTGCAGATTTAAATTTATTTGGATTCATATGCCAATAATCTCCATTAAATTCAATTATCTTTTTATTTTTTGTATCTACAAAATCATAAAAATAATATTTATTATTTATTGAATTATATTTTCCAAATTCTTTATTTAATTTGGCAAAATAAATGTGTTCTTTATTTTCTAATTGCTCATAAATTTTCCAAAATAAATTTTGAGAATATATTGATGGAATGTATGATTTATTTTGAGTTATATTATTTTTTATTTTTGTTTTTAATGCTTTAGTAGGATTGGTATAATATTCATTTCCATATATTTCTTTTTTTGTTTGTTTAGCTTTATTTTTTATTATTTGTGATTGCATTGGCCATTCACAACCATATTTTTTTAAATTTCTTTTTTTTGTGTTTTCTTCCCAATTTAAAAATTTTGTATTATGGTCTACTCCATATTTTTCTAACATTGTTTTTTTCGATTTTTCTTTTATTAATTCATTTTGAAATGTATTTTCTACACCATATTTTTATAATATTATTTTTTTTAATTTTTCTTTTATTTCGTTTGATTGCATTGGATATTCTACACCATATTTTTTAATGCATGTTTCTTTAAATTTTTTATAAATGTCTTTATTTTGCATGCAATTTTCTACACCGAACTTTGCTAATTGAGTATTTATTCTTTTTTGTTTTACAGAATTCAAATTTTGAGATTCTTTTCCTGTTCTAATTGGAATTTTATGTTGTTTAATTATTTTTTCTATTATACTTCTATCAATTTGATATTCTTGTGCCAACCTGGAGATTGCTATTCCTTGTTTTAGATATTTTTCAAAAACAATTTCATTTGATATTGATAAAAGATAATTTTTAAATATTTCACATCTGCTTCTGTGTTGACCTAAAGATAATTTACTTTTATGTGAAAATCCACATACACAATAATATTTAGTATTAAATTTTAGCATGCTCTTTATTTTTTTTATATTCTAATAATAATTTATTTACTAATTCTGATTTTTTTATGCAATTTTGTTTTAACCAATCTATTAATTCAATATCTAATGTTAATTGAATATTTTGTTTTGTTTTCATATTTTGTTTTTAATGTGTATTTATAAATATAACAAACAAAAATAAAAATAGAAAAATTTTGTTATTATAGTTATTATTATTATAATTCTTAAAATAAATTTTTATGCAACAAAAAACTTTAGAACAAAAATATCAATGGATTCAAGATGAAGTAGAGTATATTTTAAAAAGACCCGAAATTATGATCGGATCTACATCAAGGCAAGCAGTTGAAATTTATAGCTTAAAAAATAATAAATTGGTTTCAACGCAAATTAATGCTTCTCCCGGATTATTTCAAATATTCAACGAAATTATTTCTAATAGTGTAGACGAGCATTTAAGAAATAATGTTATAGATGCTATTAAAGTTAAGCTAAACACCAAGACAGGTGAAATATCAGTTTGGGACAACGGTGGAATTCCAATAATTATGCACTCAGAATATAATCTATATATTCCAGATTTAATCGTGAGTAAATTAAGGTCGGGTAGCAATTTTGATGATACAGAAAATAGAATTGTGGCAGGTAGAAATGGAGTAGGTAGTAGTATAACTAATATTTTCTCCAAAAAATTCACAATAAAAAGTGCAGATGGAAAAAAACAATTTCAAAGAACCTATCGAGATAATTTATCTGTATTTGAAGATTTTAAAATAGAAAATTCAAAAGAACATTATACAGAAATAAAGTTCACACCCGATTACAAAAGATTTGATTATACAATTATAGATAAAGATTTAATTGACTGGATAAGATTTAAAATTATTAATGTCGCGGCCTGTAATTCTGGATTAAAAATTGTATTAGATGTAGACGGAGTAAAAGAAAAATATCAATATAAATCATTTAAAGAATTTAGTGATTTATTTGAAAGTGCGGCCGAAGATATAATATTTGAAGAAAGTAAAGATTGGTCGATAGCAATTAAATTGTCAACAAAAGGATTTAATCATATTAGTTTTGTAAATAGTTTATCTGTTCCAGAAGGCGGAGAGCATGTAGAATACATAGCAAATCAAATTACAGATTGGTTAAGAGAAAAAATAAAAAAGAAATATAAGGTTAATATCACTCCATATGGTATTAAGCAACATTTATTTTTATTTATTAATTCTACAATTATCAATCCTGCTTTTGGAAGTCAAACAAAACAAAAATTGTCTACTAAACCAGTTGATTTTGGAACAGAACATATTGTAAGTGAAAAATTTCTAAATAAATTATTTAATAGTGAAATATGTGCAAGTATAATTGATTGGGCAAAAAAGAAAGAAGAAGAAGCAAAGGAAAGAGATTTAAGAATAGAAAATAGAAAAATTCATAAAGTCATTGTAGATAAATTAATAGATGCTAAAAATACAGATAGATCTGGTTGCATACTTTTAATTACTGAAGGGGATTCGGCCAAAAGCGGCGCCAGAAAATATATGGATAATAAAATTCATGGTTTATTTCCATTGAGAGGCAAGGTTAAGAATGTTTCGAAAATTGAATCTCTTGATGTATATAAAAATAAAGAGTTAAAAGATTTGATGGCGGCTGTAGGATTAAAAATTGGAGAAAAAGCTACAGATTTAAGATATAATGAAATTCGAATCATGAGTGACTCTGATACTGACGGAGACGCAATTGCAGGTTTATTAATTAATTTCTTTTACACTTTTTGGCCAGAATTATATGAGCAAGGAAAAGTATTTAGAATATTAACTCCGGTTGTTGTAGCAAAGCACAATAAAGAAGTTTTAGAATTTTATTCAGAAACAGAATATAATCATTGGTTACATAAATTAAAAGAAACAGAATTAAAGAAATGGGACATAAGTTATAAAAAGGGGTTAGCTGCTTTAGAAAATGAAGAGTATAAAAAGATTATTCAATCTCCAAAATTAATTCAATTTAAATTAGACGAAAATTCAAAAGAATTATTGGAAATATGGTTTGGTAGAGAAACAGATTTAAGAAAGAAAATAATTGTAGAAAATTTAGTTGAAGAGATATTATATACAAAAGATGTAAAAACTATTTCACAATATTTAAATGAAGAATATTTGTCATATGCTTATCATGTGATTGAACAAAGAGCAATACCAAGTGCAATAGATGGATTTAAACCAACACAAAGGAAAATTATAAATGAAGCAAGAAAAATAACCAAAGAAACTAAAGTATTTCAATGTGCAGGTAGAATTGCAGACACTCAACACTATCATCATGGAAATGTAAGCTTAGAAGGAGCCATTATTAATATGGCACAAACCTTTAAAAATAATTTACCTTTATTATTGGATATTGGACAATATGGTTCTTTTAGAGATAGAGAAGCAGGTGCTGCAAGATATGTAAGTACAAAAATTTCACCAAATTTCGAATATCTTTATAAAGATAATAATTTATTAACTCCTACATTCGATGAGGGAGTAGAAATAGAACCAAAATATTTTCTACCTATTATTCCAATGGTATTAATAAATGGTTCTTCTGGTATTGCTGTTGGATTTGCCACAAATATTTTAAATAGAAATCCTCAAGAAATTATTAATATTTGTATTGATATTTTAAAAGGTAAGAAAATAAAAAATAAAATAATTAAACCCTATTATCCAGATTTTACAAATAATGAAAATACTTTTTTCGATGAAACAAATAAAAGATGGATATTCAGTGGAACATATGAAAGGATAAATACCAATACAATTAAGATTACAGAACTTCCTCCAAATTGGGAGTTTGAAGATTATGAAATATATTTGAATGAATTAATAGATAAAAGAAAAATTGTAGATTATGAAAATAACAGTAAAGAAAATATTGAATACATAATTAAATTTTCAAGATCTGATTTAGCCGATTTTACCAAAGAGGATATTATGAAATTATTAAAATTGACTTCATATGAATCTGAAAATTTGAATGTATTAGATGAATTTGGAAAATTAAAACAGTTTGAAAATATTTATGATATCATCACTCATTTTTTACATTTTAGACTACCTTATATAACGAAAAGAAAGACGTTCTTACTCGATAGTATATCTAAGGACATAAAAATATTATCTAACAAGATCTTGTTCTCTATAAAAATTTTCGAGAACAAACTTAAAATAAATGATACACCTAAAACTGAAATCATAACTCAATTAGAAAAGTTTAAATTTGATAAGATAGATGACTCATACAATTATTTATTAAATTTACCTGTTCATACATTATCAAAAGAAACTACTGAAGAGTATAAGAAAAAGAAAAAACAATTAGAAGATAATTATGAAGAAATAAATAAGAAAGAACCAGTCGATATTTATATTGAAGATCTACATGAACTTCTTAAAAATTTAAAATAAAGTTATATTTATTTTTATATTACTAACTTATTTCAAATAGATGAAGAGATACAACAATCAAATGATGTCAGAATTTGCTACAGATAAGTTTAAAGAAGAGAAAAAGGTTGAATACGCCTACCATTCAGATTCAGGAGAAGAGTTAAAGATTGTTTATAAAATCGAAAATGATGATTTAATCAAAAGCACAGATTTAGTGGAAGTTCTGAATTGGCTCTATAAACGGGGATTAAAATTAGAACCTTAAAAATAAATTTTGTTTATATCAAAAAAATATTTAAATTTGTATTATAAAAGAAAATAGGGCCGAGTAGGTCCGAATTAACGCCTTTGGAGAGTAACTCATTGGAGACTCATTGAATTAGGAAAAATGAATATAAAGAAATTTATATGAAATTTAATACTATAACGAAATACAAAAATAAATTGAAGTTATGTTAATAAAGGATTTTTTAAAAGAGAGAAATTTAGACTCTACTTATTCTGATGATATTTTAGAATTTGAGATTTTATTGCTTGCAAGAGTTGGTAGTCATTTATATGGTACTAATTCAGAAGGAAGTGATGAAGATTTTAAAGGCATTTATATCATACCGGAAAAATATCTATTTGGATTGGGCTCTACTTATTATCCTCAATTAGCATTCGGAGAACTTGATTCAAAAGGTAATCCTAAAGGCGACAATGTATTTTTTGAAATTGGAAGATATATTGAATTGTTGTTAAGTTCAAATCCGGGGGTTCTGGAATTGCTATTTTTAGATGATGAAAATTTAATTTACCGTCATCCAATTCTACATGAATTAATATGCGAGAGAACAAAATTTCTAACAAAGCAATGCAAATATTCAGTAGGTGGATATGCTTCGGCACAAATACAAAAAAGTCAAGGACAAAATAAATTTCAGAATTGGAATAAAGCAAAAACAAAAAGAAAAACTCCACTTGATTTTATTTCGGTCATTCAAGAAAAAGAAACAATTCCAATTATAGATTGGTTAAAACAAAATGATTTAGATCAAGCTAAATGTGGATTGGTTCCTATTCCTCACACCTATGATAAATTAATTGAATTTATTAAACATCATGCTGATATAAATGATTGGCAATTATTATCATTTCATTTATCTAAACAACTTCAAATCTTATCTAAATATGGAGTATTAGACGTAAATGGTTTTTCAGATAGTCTACTTGTAAAAATTAATAATCTGAATGCTAAATTGGATGTCATGAAACACAATTCAAACATTCAATACCAAGATGTATTAGATTTATCAAACGCTTATAAACATTTATTAGAACCTTTATATAAATCAAGTAAACTTCAACCTAAAGATGCTTACAAATATATTATGGTATTTGGATTGTTTTATGAAGATAAACCGGAAATAAAATACAATGGTATTATAAAAATGAATCAAGAAGATGAAATAGTTAGTAATGAAATTAGATTGTCTTCAATACCAAAAAATGAAAGAATAAAAGCTTTTATTTTATATGATTTAAATTCTTATTCTACTCATTGTAAAGAATATCAAAATTATCAAACTTGGTTAAAGGAAAGAAATTTAAATAGATGGGTAGATGTTGAATCACATAAGCAACAAATAGACGGAAAAAATTTAATGCATTGTGTTAGATTATTAAGTATGAGTCGTGAAATTGCTGAAGGGAAAGGAATGATTTTAAAACGTCCAGATGCAGATAAATTAATTGATATTAGAAAAGGTAAAGTAGATTTACAAACTATTATTGATCAAGCTAAAAATGAAATTAAAATTATTGATGAGATTTATGATAACTGTGATTTACCAGAATCAATAGATAAAACTCATTTAAATGAATTGTTGACTAATTTAAGACTTAGATGGTATAACAATTCATTCTGGAGACCGGCTTGCGATATAAGAAACTCATAAATATAAATTTAAATATCATGCATTATATAATTCAAGAAAATACATTCAGAGAACAGAATTATGATAATATCATAAATTCATTGGAAAGATTGAATCTTAATTATGAAATAGTTAAAGTTCTACCTTTTACAGAAAATTTAAAATTTAAAACAAAAGAAACAAATGTATTTTTATTTGGTAGCCTTAAATTAGCCAGAATAGGTAAAAATTTTAATTTTTATCCTGGTAGTTTAGCAAATGAAAATCATAATTATGAAATTTATAAAGACTATTATAAAGACAATTTATTAAATTATGATTCGATTATTTGTGGCATTAATGATGAAATTGATTTTACAAAAAGAAAGTTCATCCGACCTACATTGGATACAAAAACATTTACTGGTGCTGTATTTGATAAATATGAGTGGGATGAAAAGAGGCAATCGTGTCTTAAGAATAAGTTTGTGAACAAAAATGTAAAAATCCAAGTATCCAAAGTAAAACAAATATATAATGAAAGCAGATTTTGGATAGTGGGTGGAAAAATATCAACATATTCTACATATAGAATAGGTGGATTTGTAAATTATAAGAATAATTTGGTAGATGAAAATGCTATTAAATTTTGTGAAAAAATGATAAATATTTTCCAATTAGCAGATGCTTTTGTAATGGATATAGCCAACACAAATAATGGTTATAAAATAATAGAATGTGGATGTATTAATTGTGCAGGATTTTATGATGCAGATTTACAAAAATTAATAATAGATTTAGAAAATTATTTTAATAAAATTTAATATGACAGATTATAGAACATTATCAGAAGTCGAAAAATTGAAAGTAGATGAGGAAATTATAAATGCAATTCCACAAGAACGAAAAATAAATAAACATAATGGTTTTGAATGGAATGAGCCAGATGAAACTTTAATGCGCGTTCATGAAGGATTTATTTGTGCTATATGCTGGAGATCTCATTATACTTGTTTATGCAGTCACGAAAATTAAATTATAAAAATAATAAAATGAAATCAGAAAAACAATTTTGTGAATTATCCAAATTTAAAAAAAGAAATGTAGAACTTTTTAGAAGTTCAGACCAAAACGAAACAGCAATTTATTTTACAAATGTAGAATATAATGATAGAAAAGCGGCAAAAGCATTCTTTGAAATATTGCGATTCGGATCAGACGGCGGAGATCATCAATTATATGTTAGATTTCCAAATACTGATTATTTTGTAGAAATGGTTAATGGAGGGTTTGGTTCGGGTAGAGGAGATATGCAAACTGCAAGAGGTAAAAATGTATGGGAAGATACACATAAATCTCCATTTACAATTTATTCTCATAATAACAACTTGATATTATTAATTGGACGAATTGATTGGACTCCCGAGTTTAATTTTATGACAAGAGTTGCAAAGTATGATAAAGGAAATCCATTCAACAATCCTTATCCAAATGAAACTTTTGTAAATTTTAAAGAAATTGAAAAAGCACTTTCAATGAAATATTTGAAAATACCTGAAAGCGTAAGAAAAATTGAATATTGCTATAAAACCAAAGATAAAACACCTAAATATTTTTTGGTAGATTATCCCGCTTATAATTTCAAATATGATAATTTTCGTTTTTTTGTAATTGAAGATGAAATTGCAACACAATTTGATATTAAAAATGTTACAAGATACAGAGACGGTGGAACTACTATTATTGATGTGATCGATAAAATTGGAGTAGAACACAAATTCTTTTCGCCCACAACTCTTCCAGAAAAAACACTGTATGAAAAATGGGATGAAATAGAATTAATACCAACTACCAAACACGAAGAACAGAAGCTTGTTGAACTTTTGAATTTAGATTTAGAGGCAACCGATATTTAATTGGTGTTTAGATGAAAAAACTTAATATTTTCTTTGTTTATATCAAAAAATAGTTTATAATTCTAAAAATATTAAAGAAAAAAGAATATGAGACACATGGAGAAAATAACTCATTTAGATGAGTTACCGTATGATAAATTTATATATGTTTGTGATAAGATTCACAAAGGTGAAGGATATGAGTTATCTGAAAAATTAGATGGAGAAAATTTTTCTTTTGGAATTCAAGATGGAAGATTTTTCACTAAATCAAAAACTTCTCCAATGGTATTTGATTCTTCGTTCTATAACAATATAGAATATATGAAGCAATTTAAAGTAGCACATTATGATATTGATCAAGAAGTATTATTGGATATATATTCAAATCATAATGTTCAATTCTTTTGTGAATTACTTTATACCAATCAAGTCAATAATATCGATTATAATAAAATTAATGTGCCGGCTCTAATGCCGATTTCTTTTTTTATAGATGAAGTTGAGCAATATACATTAGATCATCCAATGCATGTATTTATTTCAAACCTATTACCAAATTTTGTAATTTTAAATAAACATATTTACAAAGAAAAAATTAAACCTGACATTCAAGATAAATTAGAATATTTTAAATTACTTTACTCTGATAATTTACCAATTTTAAAAAGTAGAAAAAATAAAGATAAAGAATTAAAACAATTAATAAGAGATCAATTGAACAATTTAAAAGATGAGATTAAAGAAATTATATTACAAAATTTCCACTCCAGTTATTTTAGCCATTATACTTCATACACTCCAGAAGGATTCATTTTTAAAGATTCTAACATTACCACAAAAATAGTTGACAAATTCAAATTCACTTCAGAAAATTCAGAAAATCATTCTATCAGTACAAAATTAAAACACAATAAACTTTCCTTTAAAAAAGAAGTCATTAAAAAACTATTTCGAAATGCTGATATATTATTAAATTCAACAAAATTAATACAAAAATTATTAGAAAACTTATCTCAAATAAAATCTAAAGAATTATTAGAAGAAAAAAGAATCTTTGAAATTGTATTACCTCAACTTATATTTAATGAATTAGTATCAGAAAATAATTTAGTTTATCATAACCAATTAGAAATAATAGAAAATTATCGATTAATAAAAGTAAAATATTCAGAAGAATTTTATAATATTGTATTGGAATGGCGAGAAATGAATAAAGAAGATTTATCTGAAAATATTCAAACAGTTATTCAATCTCAAATTAATAAACAATCTGTAGAATTTAATTTTGATGTCAAATCAATATTTGATATCTTTGAAATAATAGTAAATAAAAATAAAATGCGAGACGTTCTTAATTTAATAACTTTAAAATGAAGATAATATGATAAATTTTAGTAATCAAAAACAAAAGAAAGAAAAAACTAAAAAGGAAATTTTTGCTGAAATTAAAAGGAAGGTTACAAAACTATACCCCGACGCTCAGACTAAAATGGATATATTTAATCGGTATTATGTAGTAACTAAAGAAGGTTATAAAATTATTCCAGATGAAGGAAATATAAAAAATAATGATTCTGTATTTGGAGCTTGGAAGAATACTCTTGAATATTTATCAGTGAATAAAATTCTTCATGTAAATGATAAAAGATTTAGTCCTCATAAAATTACAGATAGTATAATTAATAAAATGTTGAATCAAACCTAAAAAATACAAATGAAAATAGATCAATATTCAGATTATGAATTAGAACAATTGGGAGTTTTAATAACCAGAATAAAATTTATAAATTATTCTGGAGCATTATTAGAAAGGGAAAGAATAGAAGAATTTTTGGATTTAATAAATGCTATGGGATATAAGTTAGATAAATTACCAGATGAAGAAATTTATTGATTTATTGTTTCCATTTAAATGGTTCTATTTTTTGAATATCAGCTGCTGTTTTCAATAACTCCTGTTTGAACTCATCTTTTATTTCATAAAATTTAGCTTTTGCTCCTAAATCGCGAATCATTGAAAATACTTGTAAATTTTTATCTTTACTCTTAAACCACAATAATTCGTCTTTTGAAATTGTTAGATAAGTATTAAATCTAATTGCGATTTGTTCTTTATTTAAAGGTTTAGTATTTGATATTAATGCAATATAATTTTTGTCTTTTTGTTTCATCAATAAAACATTAATTATTTTTTCTTTTAGTTTATCTGCGTTCAATTGTAAATCTTCAGTATTTTCTGAAACAGGTATTTTAAAATCTACTTTTGGTTGTAACTCTTTTAATTTTTCCATAAATTCTCTACCGTGCATTCTATCTCCTCCTGTGGTATAAACAATATTATTCTTTAGAAGAAATACATGAATCATTTCATGAACTAAAATACCAAGGAATCTTTCTTGAGTGTGGATAAAGAAATCTGAAATTGCAAGATGGTCAAATTCCTTAAATATTGCTTTTCTTCTATTTCCTTTTGTTTTTAACAGCACAGAATATAAAACTGCTCCTCCTCGACTTTTATTATGTTCTATTTTAAATGGAAGAGTTGGTAATTCATTATTAAATAATTTTTTATTCCAATAATCATATTGATGAGATATATATGGAATAGATAGTTTGAAGTCTTCTTCAAAGATAAGAGATTTTAATTTAATCATGTTTCTGAATTTTTGCTCCTTGTATTTTATTTTTAACTGCTTTAGCCAATGCAATGATCATTGAACTTATAAATTTAATTGAAGAAGGCCCCGGCCACGGAAATGATAATCCTAATAATCCAGTAGTCAATAGAAGTAATAATTTAGTTCCTTCTTTTCCTGCAAATAAAGTATGAAGAGTAAATTTACCTGCCAATGCTCCTAAAACAGTTGACATATCAAAATCATAAGAAACATCTCCTGTGAATGCCATATTGAACCAAATATAGACTAATAATGCAGCTACACCCACTCCTGCTATTTTTCTTAACATTGGATTTTCACTTAAGAATTGATCTAATTGTTTTAATTTTTCTTCGGTCCATTTAGCTACTTTATTTTTAGACATAAATTCAGCAATCTTATCTAATAATAATCTATAATATTTAAATCCTGTTTTTATTAAATCAAATAATTTAGTTAAATTCCATCCTATGTGTGCAAAGAATTTATAGACTTTTGAATTTGTAAATAATTTAATTAAATCGGCTATTTTTAATTTTAATGATTCTGCAATACCTTTTATAAATGCCATTCTATCTTTTAACCAACCAGTCAATTCATTTATTTGAAATTGTTCTGTAAGAATTGAATTGTAATTTTTATTTATAAATGATTTGAATTCTTTACATTCTTGTTCTACTAAATCGATATCAATAATAGAATGAGTATAAGAATTATTTGATAATAATGATAATTCAGATTGTATTAGAGTTTGTAAATTAATTTTTTCAGACATACTAAATTCATTTACAATAAATATAAAAAATTATTCAAAATTATTTTTTTGTTTCATTTATTCGTTGTATATTTGTAGTATAAAAACAAACGAAATGGAATTAGAAGCATTAAAAACAAAGAAAGTCAACAGTATTATTAAACAAAATGATACTCATAAGGCAGTTAAAGATGGAAAATTCATTAAGATATATTTGAAGGGAACGGATAAAAAAGAATATGAAAATACATATCCAGATTCTTTTCAAGAAGATGTTAAAAATTATCCGCACTGGTTTAAAGATGAATTGTTATATACAATTCCTTTGGAGAATGTAGACGACTTGTTTGCATATTTTGAAAGATTTGAAGAAGATATGAGGTGTTTAATAAACGAAGTAATTTAAAATAATTAATATGGAACGAGAAGCTGTTCAACAATATGTTGAAAAAAATATTAGTTTAATTTCAAATAATTGTACAAGTTTAGTTGAACTTGATCACATAACTAATCTTTGTATGAGCATTGTTAATACTCGAGATAATGTAATGAGAGGAGGAAGTTTTGTTCAAGCAATTTGTAATAATGATTTACAAGGAGCAATTCAAAGAGCAGATTCGACTGCAATTAATGCATTAAGATTATTTGTAAATGTTTATTTATACCTTCACTAAAATATTATGGAATTACCAAAACGACCTAAAGAAATCGATCCATATTACAATACAAAAGAATTGGTATGTGGAAAAAAATCTTTTATGATAACTGAAAAATCATATCGAGAATATCATGATACTTTTTCATTAATTAAAAAAGATATTCAAGATGCAAAAATTCAATTAGGATATTTAATTGAAATGGAAACAATGGGAACAGATGTATCAGAAGAAGATTTCTCCTTTTGTCTACAAATATTACGGCAAGAAAGAAATTTAAAAGAAAATAAAAAGAAGAAATCTGAAAAGAATAGAATTTTTAATAAATATAGAACCGGAATAGAAGATACAATTCAATTTTTAAAATATGAATCAAAATTTTATTTTACTATTAGTTGGATATCGTTTGTGTGTAGTATGATGGTTGTTCTTATTGGAGCAGCGTGTTTTACTGCTGAAATGTATGCTGAAAGTTCTTTTTTATTCTTTGTATTAAAAATAATTTCTTTGTTGTATTTCTTATTTGCTATTTTTGGAAATTTAGCATATAATAAAGAAAAGACAAAAAATAAAATAGATGAAAAATTTCAATTGTCTGGGGCATATTTATTATTTATGTCAATAGGTTTACTCTTATATATTATATTTTTTATTTTTAATTAAAACTAAACAATTATGAAAATCTTACACATTACTTCCGAAACAAACGGATATGAAGAAGTTGAATTGGTTGCTAATAACTTTAGTAAGACAAATGAATTCGCTGTAATTACACGAAATGGAGAAGAACACATGACAGGAGGATTCCTCATTACAAACACACCTCAAATCAGAAAAATTTTAGATTCTATTCCAAAAGAAGACCAATATAAATTTGTATGGTTATTTAAAGTTGATCCGTTCGTTAAATTTTATCATTCAGAATTACTATAAAAATAAAAGCTATGATACCAATAATTATTTTTAAAAATGCTGCATTGGGTATATTACTTACTCTAGGTTTTGTTTTCTTATGCACCATTGCAGAACATTATGTTCCTACTTCAACTAAAGATGAAAATATTATTTTTTTTATATTTTATATTTTCACAGGAATTTATATATCTTGCAAGATATTTATTGAAATAAAAAAACATATAAAATAATTTGATTATTCAATAAATTCGTTTAACTTTGTAATATAAATTTAAAATTAAAAAGATATGTTTTTATTAGAAAAAGATTTTGATCAAATGACTTTAAGTCAAAAAACAATTTTTGTTTTAATCCTTATTGTTTGTGCAGTAGGAATTTTATCTTTGTAAATTGGACTTCTACAACCTAAACGATGCAGTTTTCTTTTAATTAAATAAAAAAATATGAAAATAAGAATTAATCAAGAAACACTTGATGAGATTAACAATAATCTGGATAACCTACTAATTGGTAGACATTCAAATTTATTTTGTATTCGAAATGTCGAAACAATGACAAAAAAGAAAAGATTGTATGTTGTAAATGCAACTATACAAGTTTTTACAAAAGGATTTGATTGGGTATTAAATGATGAAGGTGTAGACTTGTTTTTATTCCTATCCAGATGTGACGGGGGAATTCAAAAATATAGAAATATTTGTGTAGATTTTGAAAATCAATTAAAGAATGCAGGATTTAAAATTACAAAAATAAATGAAGAAAATGAAAATAATAATTGAATCAGAAACACCGATTAATATCACAAATCCCAACAAGAAATATTTTCACGAATTGACTCAAGAAGAGATAGATCAATTAATTGAAGAAAAACGAACTATCGGTTATATTTTGGAAAATTTTAAACAACCTAAATGGTGCGATTACCCGGAAGCATTGAACGGTCGAATGGGATGCTGGACATTGACGGATTTAGGAGAAACAAATTTAAGAACAAAAATATCAGAAGAATATTGTAAATCTTGTGATTGTTTTAAAAAAATAAATTAAAAATAATTTTTTATTGTCATTTATTCGTTGTATATTTGTAATATAAAAACAAAAGAAGATGTTAAGTAAAATAGAAATGGCGTATTTAATCGCAGAACGAGTTCACTCCAATCAAAGTTATGATATATTTCCTTATATGTATCATATCAAAAGTGTTGCAAATATAGCAGCAAAATACGAATTTCCAGAAAAAATTATTGTTGGTTGCATTTTGCACGATAGTATAGAAGATGGACATATTTCATATGGTAACATTAAAGAAATATTTGGAGAAGAAATAGCAGAAATTGTTTTTGCAGTTACAGATGAATATGGAAGAAATAGAAAGGAAAGAAAAGCAAAGACGTATCCAAAAATAAAATCTAATCCAGATGCAATCATTGTAAAACTTTGTGATAGAATTGCAAACATGGAACACTCTGCAATATTCAGTTCAGAAAAATATAAGATGTATCAAAAAGAAAAGAAAGAATTTTTCGATGAATTATACAATATTGAATATATCGTTAAAGATATTAAAATGGAAAATTTATTTATTCAATTCAATAATCTATAATTTATGGCGCCGACAATTTTTAGATATAGAAAATATTGTAAAACTTGTGAAGATTATACCTTACATGATGAAAAGCATTTTGATGCTTCTGGAGAAAAAACTTGTAGAATCTGTGGAACGATTTATTCTCCAACTCCATTGAATGAAATACCAGAAGAAAAAATATTCGAACAACGATTACGATATAAAGAAAAACAAAAGAAAGATTGGGAAACTATGTTTAGTTATCTTCTTACTCCTCCAAATCCTTTACTTGAAATGTTTAAAGAATATGATGAAAATGATTTTGTGAATATTAAAGAAGATGATGCTGGTCAAGCAGCAATAGATGAAGAAGAAAAACGAATAAGAACAGAAAAAGAAAATAAACGTCAAGAAGAGCACGAAATCAAGGTTAAAGAATTTCAAAAATTTAAGAAGCTTGGAAGAAATGATTTATGTGGATGTGGTTCAGGTAAGAAATATAAAAAATGTTGTTTAAATAAATGGGATAATTTTAGAGAATAAAGCTATGAAATTAATTGATAAGCTGAACGGAAAAACTATAGAATACAACGGTGCATTCTATACAAAAAGAAACGGTATTTATGGATACATTTGTGTAGATCTTGGTAGTGTTAAATTCTTTTATGTTTTTGACAATGTAGTTGAAGTCGAAGATATTACTTCAAATTTTGAAATTGTACATGAATAAAAAATAAATAATTATGAACGATGTTAAAGTAATTTTTAGAACTAATTTAGATCAATATCAAGGATCTAAATTTCCAGAATATTTTGTTGAACCTCCAAGAAAAGGAGACATGGTCCAAGTAAAAGAATCTTTTGTTTCTTATTTTAGAGAAAAGAAATTACCAATTGAGTTAGAGGTGGTGGGGATCACCTGGAAAGAAAAAACAGAAACGATGAATATTTTAGGAGACCGGATATCAAAACCGATAACTGTAATTTCGTGTGAATTATGGTATAGAGAAATTGATGTAAAACTTATGAAAGCAGGAAATATTAATCCATTTTAGACTTATGTGGGTAGAAAAAGAACATTCAGTAGAATTAAATGAGGTTGTAATGGTAAAATTAAATTCACAGTATGAAAATTCTGAAAATATCGTTGGAATTGTTGTTGCACCTTATTTTGATTCAAAAACAATTTTAGATGTAGGAGAAAGATTAATATATGTGGACTATCAAACAACTTTTTTTATTTGGAAAAATGGATAAATCATTTTAAATTTTTAATAGATGACATCAAAGAATTAAAAGAAATTTTATGAAAAAAAATACGAACGATGATATTATCATTTTAATTATGTTTTTAATTGGGATACCATTAATTATTATTTCCGTATTATTTTCTACAAATGTAGAAAATGAAATGATAACCGGTATAGCCGGATTAATAGGATATTTTATTATTTTTGGTGGGCTAATAATTTTAACAAGATGAATAATCAAATTTAAAATATAAATATGTTACGAAGTTTAAATTTAGATGGAATGTTTATTTCTCTACCGGCTCCCGAAATAGAATTTAATTTTATTGAATTCAATGGTGGAGAATTGCACATTAAATTAAATACCAACATAGATTATTCTATTATTGATTCTGTAGTTATCACACATAGGATAAGAAATGGAAATGATATAATGAAAATTTTAATTGCAAAAAATGCGTTAGAATTAAAAGGAGTAAAGAATTTTGATTTAGTTATTCCTTACCTTCCATATGCGAGGCAAGATAGATATTGTGTAGACGGTGAATCATTTACATTGAAAGTATTTACTAATTTAATTAATTCACAAAATTTTAATGCTGTTTATATTCTAGACGCTCATTCAGATGTAACTCCAGCATTATTAAATAACTGTATTAATTTATCTAATCATTCTTATATCTTAAAAACATTTCAAAAAATTAATGATATAGAAAAAAAGAGATTAGATGAAGAACAAGAACTTTTATTGGTTGCACCGGATGTAGGTTCAAGTAAAAAAATTGATAAAATTTTGAGTTCTATACATTATTTTAAAGGTGTCATTCAATGTACTAAAACAAGAGATGTGAATACAGGTAAACTATCAAATTTTATGGTATTGACTCAAAATTTAAAAAACTCACCTTGTTTAATTGTAGATGATATTTGTGATGGGGGAGGAACATTTATAGGAATAGCAGAAGAATTAAAAAAGAAAAATGCTGGTAATTTATATTTGTTTGTTACTCATGGAATTTTTTCTAAAGGAACCAAAGAATTAAAAAAATATTTTAAAGGAATTTATTGTACTAATTCTTTTTCGACAATAAAAGATAAAAATATAACTCAATTTGACATACAAATTTAATAGAATAAATTAAAAAAAACAAGTTATGAAAATTAATCCAATGCATTTAATTGATGGGTATAAAGCAGATCACAGGCGCCAGTACCCTGAAGGAACAGAATATGTATATTCAAATTTTACTCCAAGAATGAGTAGAATAGAAGGTGTAAATGAAATTGTATTTTTTGGCTTACAATATTTCATTAAAGAATATTTAATTAACAAATGGAATGAAGATTTCTTCAATCGACCAAAAGAAGAATTACTTAGAAAGTATAAAGAAAGAATGGATAATTATTTAGGTAAAGATGCAATATCAGTGGAACACATTTCTGATTTATATGATCTTGGATATTTACCCATAAAAATAAAAGCTATTAAAGAAGGAACATTGGTTCCAATTGGAATTCCTGTACTAACCATTATAAATACAATTCCAAAATTCTTTTGGTTAACAAATTATTTGGAAACTTTAATGAGTAATATTTTATGGAAACCAATAACTTCAGCAACAACAGCATTTCTTTATAGAAAAAGATTTGAAGAACATGCAGCAAAAACTGGATATGATAGGGCATTTATTCAATGGCAAGGACACGATTTTAGTTTTAGAGGAATGAGTGGAATAGAAGATGCATTACAAAGTGCTGCTGGACATCTTATTTCTTTTACTGGTACAGATTCAATACCTGCCATAGATTTTTTAGAAATGTTTTATAATGCAGACGCTACAAAAAAATTAGTTGGTGGATCGGTTCCTGCAACGGAGCATAGCGTAATGAGTTTATCGGCAAAATATATTAATGATGATATTGATGAAATTAGCACATTTAAAAGATTAATTACTGAATTATATCCAAATGGAATTGTGAGTATCGTATCAGATACTTTTGATTTCTGGAAAGTATTAAATGAATATTTACCTACCTTAAAAGAAGAAATTTTAAATAGAGATGGTAGATTAGTTATTCGTCCAGATAGTGGAGATCCAGTAAAAATTATTTGTGGAGATAATGAATCACCTTATTCAATGATTACCGAAAGTCAAAGAAAAGGAGCCTATGAAATTTTATGGGATGTATTTGGAGGAACTGTTAATGAAAAAGGTTATAAAGAATTAAATCCAAAAATCGGATTGATATATGGAGATTCTATTACTTTAAGAAGACAAGATGAAATTTTAACTTTATTAGAACAAAAAGGTTTTTCAGCAAGTAATCTTGTATTAGGTATTGGTTCATTTACATATGAATATGTTACTCGAGATACTTTTGGATTTGCAATGAAAGCAACTTGGGGAATGGTAAATGGAGAAGAAAGAGATATTTATAAAAATCCTAAAACTGATTCTGGATTTAAAAAATCTGCTAAAGGTTTATTACAAGTATATGAAGAAGAAGGAAAATTAAAATTAAAAGATCAATGTACTCATGAAGAAGAAAATCAAGGATTATTAGAAACTGTTTTTGAAAATGGTGAATTAATTCAAGACTTTACATTATCAGAAATTAGAACAAAATTATTAGATAATTTAAAATAAAAACAATGGGAAGAACAATTCCTACAATAAGACAAAATAATAATTATTTACAAAATAAAAATATGGGAAATATGTGTTATTCAGAACCAACTGAAAATTATTTATCAGGTTCTTTATCAAAAAAAGATGAGAATTATTTATCGGGTTCTTTAGTAAAAAAAGAAATTGTAGACATTATAAAATGTGATGTTTGTGGAGCAAGAGAAAATATTGAAAAAGATGGATATATAGAATGTGGCTATTGCGGAACAAAATTAAAAAAAATAATATGAGAAATTCAATACCAACTAAACTTTTTATTTTTGTTGCTACTTTAGCTTTATGGTATTTATTAGGTGCATTTATTGCATTTGATTATAATCCTTTGCACTGGTTATTATTTACAACTTGGTGGGGCAGAGTGTTAGCAATTGGATTATTAATATCAACTTTTTTTGCTTCTTTCAATGATGAACATTAAAAAATATTTCATAATAAATTTTCTTCAAGAAACTTTTCAGTGAATATTTTCTTTAGCTTGGTTAAATCTACTGTTTGCAGTTCTAATATCTCCTGATATCTCATATTGTTATATAAAAGTTCTTTTAAGAAATCAAATTCTATAGTAGCATACGCCTTAGAATGATTTCGTTTGAATATTAGAATTGGATTTGTTTTTAATTTTCTACTCTCCGCTTCGGCCTGTTCTAACCACGCCCATATGCTGGCGGTTTCTTGTCTCTTCAATTCAAAATTAGTATTTGATAATTTTTTCCGAGCATTCTCAGAAAGCATTATATCTTCACCCGCAATACTACTTGGCGCAGATACAATCTCCTCAGGTTTTAATTCTGGGAATAATTCTAATAATTCGGAGGCAATCTGTTTTTGGAAGGAGTAGCCCTTGTTCTTCGCGGATCTCGGTTTTATTGGCATGACGTAAAATATTTTTAAAATAAATATAAAATTATTTTTTTAAATCATTTTTTTAGTTTATATTTGTAGTATAAAAAACAAATAACATGAAAAAGATAAATTTTAATTGTAATGGTTGGAAAGAATTTGAAGGAGACACATTACCAGATTCTGCTCAAGAGTTTATTAAATCAAAGTTATTACCACATAACAATCGAAATTGGAAACATTGTTTTGCGTATTATAAAGGTAATGATCCACAAACAACCAAAAATTGGATTATTGTAACAGACGACGGCGGATATTATAAAGTAGACGCAGAATATATGATTTGGAGTGAAAAACACATATTAGCGATGTGGAGCACAAAACATTTATTTAAAACTCTAACCGCAATTATGATGGACTTTGCTCCACCAAAAGATCCTGATTATCAAACTTAAAATTTATTTTAAATAATATTTTTTTATATCAAATTTTATTTGTAAATTTGTAGTAATAAAAACAAAAGAACATGAAAATATTAATTGACAACGGAGATGTGTTTGAAGGAAATCAAGAACAATTTGAAGATTGCTTTTTTAGTAATGCTACAAAAGATCAAATTATAGATTGGTGCAAGCACAATGATTTTACTTATGAATTTATTGAAGAAGTACCTGGAAGAGATAAAGAAAATGAATATAAAGATGATTCTCCAATTAGTTCAACTAATCAACCTTTATCAGATATATTTGAAGCAATGGCTAATATCTGTAAAGAGTTCAATAAAAACATACCTAAAATAAAAGGTTAGATTGTGGAATATCTAACAAACATACCCCAATCAATTTCTGAATATGGTTTATGTAAAACTCTTTTAGTTAGAAGAGAAGTAATTCACATAAAACATATATTCACTGAAATATTTATTCGAAGAAAAATTGATATTGAAAAATATCTTAATTTATTAGAAATGTCTTTATTTGATTATATGGAATATATGACTAATAGATTAAGATTAGTTCATCATTTTTCGAGAGAATATATTAATAAACCAGATGCAATTGTAAAATGTAGAGATAGATTTTTTCCTAATTTAAAATTATATAGAGGATTAAACGTCGTGATTGCTTTAGATTTTGATGGGGTTGTTACAGAAAAATCATTTAAACCATTATATGAATTATGTCTTTTAAGAAATAAGACAATAATATGTTCAGCTAATCCAACCATAACTGAAGATTGGTTTACCAAAAGAGAATATTCTTTGCCAAATAAAATTTATGCGAATAAAGGTAAGATAAAGAAGATAAGACAATTAATTGAATTAAATAAAAAATATGATTATGTGTTTTATGCAGACAATGAAAAAGAATATCTTGAATTTGCTTGGTTATTCGGATTACAAACTTACATCTATGAAAATAATACGATAAAATATTTTACCTTAAAAACTAAATAATATGAAAATTTGGATATATAAGCACGCCCCAAGAGCATGGTATAAATATTGGAAACCAACTTGTTTGAATTCTATTTCTTATAAATTAGGTAGCAATGATAAAAAGATTTATAGATGGTTATTTTGGGGATTTTATTTTAATAACAAAACTAAATAAAAATTGAAGATGAAAAATAGCGGTTACACATATATTCATAATAGATGTCCGAAATCGTAATTGATACTCCTGAGGGCGTGAGAGTACCCAAGAGCAATATCAGGCAATATGTGTGAATCTTCAATTTTTTAAAATTTAAATAATAAATAAAAAAACATATCATGGAAACAAAACTATTAGAACTTGAAAAATCTTTTATTAAAAAAGAAAAAGAATTAGATAAGAAAATTGAAGAAGTAAAAAAAACAAATGGATCAACAAACCAGAGACGCAATTGTGAAGTTATTTAAATTTGAATCTTTGGATATAAATAAAAATATATTTACATTTGACAAAAAATACCGATTTAGACTTTTTGAAATAGATCGATATAATAATATGTACGGTGAATTTTTGACCAAAGTTGACATTGAATATTTGCCAAAGATTGCAGAATATTTTGAAATTGTGCATCGTGATAAAGATACTTACAATGATGGAAGAATTTATACTGGAATTTTTATTGATTATTTTCAAAATTACGGTGATAAATTAGAATTAGAAGAAATTGTATTTATGGCAAAAAATGGCAATATAAAAGGAAGTAGTTTTAAAGAATGGTTAATTGGTACTTCTTATTCAAGTCATGGAAATGTACCATATAATTATAAATTTACAAAGGAACAAATAATAAAGGAAATAGAAAATGGAAAAATATAAAGAAGGTTATATGTTACAAGAAGATGAATATCTTCTAAAAATCGATGGTAAAATAACTAAAAAATATCCCCCAACTGGGTTTCTAACAAAATTAACCTTGAAAGGAGAACTTCCAAAGAATTTTGTTTCTTGGAGAGAGGTAGATCATCTTAAAATTTATATATTTAAAGAAATTTATAGAAGTGGTTGGAAATTATTTTCTTGGAGATTTGGAATGAGTCAAAATTGGGCGATATTAATCCATCCTGAAGGATTTACCGTCGAAATATATTTAGATCAATTTCTAGATATTGTTCAAGAAAATACTATTGAAAATGGTACGATACTTGGAGAATTTAAATGGGAAAAAAATAAATTAATTAAAAAATAAAAAAACAATATGGAACCACAAGTCACAATCAGTCTTACAGAATATGACGAATTAAGAAAATTCAAAGAAGAAATCGAAAAAAATAATTCTATTTGCATTGAAAAGAATATTATTGGAACAAATATCAAGTATATTACCAGAGATGAAATGCTACACAAAATAGAAGATGAATTTTTGCTATATAAACGCACATCAGAAAAAGTTAGAGCGAATTTAGATGAATTAAATAAAAAATCTGAGTATCTTGTTTCAACTCTTCGTGCTGTTAAAAATATGTCAGTGAAAGAATTTAAAAAATGGAAAACAAAAATTAATAAATAGTATTATGAGAAAGCAAAGAGATCGGAATAATTTATTATTTGCCATTAAAACTAAACGATTAAAAGAATGGTTTTATTATTTTAAACACGGACATGAATTTCTATTAGATGAAGAAGTAGACATTATTTGTAATACCAGAGCCGAAGAAAAATACAAATGGATGAATGATAGACAAATTCAAGAACTCGTTAGACTTAGAGTAAAAGCAATGTACAAAAAGAAATTTCCAACTGCAAAGAGATGGTCATTATCTATAAGATAATTTTGAAATATCAATAAAATTGTTTATAATTCATTATTTTAAAAAAATATTTTTTATATTTATAAACATAAAACATATAAAAAATACAACGATGAAAGAATACGACAATACCATTAAATTAAATGTATTTTATAGTGATTTGGCGAGAGAGTTTGGATTTAAAACATTTCAAGATATGATGAATAATAAAAAAAGTATTTCTACTGAATTAAAAAAAGCAATAGATATTATTTGTAAGTTATCTGGTAGAGCTCCACTATTTAAAATGCAGGTTGATTTAACTTCTGGAATATTTGTGTGAAAATTAATAACGGTTATGATTATAATAAGAGTAAATTTTGAAGAAAAGATTTATACAGGAGTAGATGTTTTAACAGATAATTGCCATACTGACAAATCATTTTCTTCTAATGATGTTGTTCGAGATTGGTTTATGGCAATTAGATATTCTATCTTAACTCTTAAATCTACTGGATTGTTATATTCTAAAAGTTTAGATGAATTTCTTGAATTAAATCCGGAGTATGAATTATTGTATGGTACTTTTGCAGAAGGAGAATTTAAATTGATATATCCTCTTGAAGATGAAGTTATATCACATTTAAAATTTATTGCAGAAAAAAATACTCCTTTAAATTGGGAAGATTTTAAAATTAAGAAAAAATAAAATTATATGACTAAAGAAGAAATTTTAGATGGAATTACTTGTTGCACGATAAGTGAGGATGCGGATCTTGATAATGTTGAAAATTTTTATTTCCAATATTCTGATGTATTAAAAGCTATGGAAAAATATGCAATCGACAAAGTAACTGCTGAATTGAATAATATTGAAAAAATAATTGTTGAAACAAGATCATATGCAAACCAGCATTACAGATCAGAAGTTATATTGGGAAACGATAATATGGCATATGTGGTTTTAACTGAAATAGAAACTTGCAGGAAAGTAATAAATAAATTATGAAAAATCTACAATTAGCATTAAAAACTAAATGGTTTGAATTGACAAAATCAGGAATTAAAACTGAAGATTATAGAGAGATAAATACATACTGGATTAAACGACTTACAAAAGATTTTTCTTGGGATATGAACAAATACCCATTACAACTAAACGAACTCAAAGAAGTTTTGAATAAAGGTAGCATAAATCCAAAAACATTTGATTGTAACACAATGACGTTAGGCTACCCAAAATCAACTGATTTAGAAAGAATTTTAAAATATGAACATAGGGGAATTGAAATAAGAACGGGAAATCCAGAATGGGGAGCAGAACCAGATAAATTATATTTTGTTATTCTGCATGGAAATCGTATATTATAAATAATAAAAAATTAAGAAATGGAAAAGAAAGATTTAATTATTACAGTATCTGGCCAATATAATTCTGGCAAATCTAGAATGATATTATTATTAAAGAATTTTTTACGAGAAAATGGGTTTGAAGTGGAATTTAAAGGAAATTATGATCATCCTACAGAGGCTACCTTTGATGCAAATGCAAGCAAACATTTTGATGAAGTTATTGATCAAATAAAAGAATCTTATAAAATAAAATTACAAGAAATACAATTAGCAAAGAATTTCTATGCAAACGATAGTGCAATCGCAAATTCAATTTGTTAATATCAAAAAAATTATTTACATTTGTAAAAGAATTCACAATTCGCAATTCGCAATTTAAAAATATACTGTCATGTTAAGAATTCTAGATGAAAAATATTCAGATTGCCAGCCAGTAATGCCAAAATATAATGCTTTATGTGTATTTGATATTGAAGCAGCTAAATTGGCGTTTAATTACGGTGCACTTGATTTTGTGATAGTATTAAATGAAAATACAGGTAAATTCGCAAGATGTTTTAGTGTAAAGGATGTTGAAGAATTTCTTATAAATTCCGAATATTAAATTCACAATTTAAAAATATACTGTTATGTTAAAAATCGAAAATTTAAAAATTAAGTGGTCATATGAAGACCGAATCACTTATTGTAGAATTTATGAAGCCAATGAATTAATCGTAGCCGCTTCCGCTCAATGTAGTGTAGATGACACTCGAGTAAAAGATAAAGGAAGAAAAATATCTTTATCAAGAGCATTGCAACTTTACACTTCTGATAAGAATTTAAGAAGTCGAGTTTGGGAAGCATATCGTACCATGCCACTCAAAAATAAAAGATGGTAGAAGAATCATATGACAATAAATGAAATTCCATCTGTCTTTATTGTAAAAATAGAAAAGAATAAAATACCTTTTCAAATTCTATCAATAAAGAAAATAAGTTATTCTGAAAGATCTCCATATGTAGAAATATACACTTCTAATTCTAAAGATACTCTTCTTTTAAATTCTTTAATTTGTAACGGTATTTTTGAATTAGGATTGTATATTCTTATGAAGTCAGAACACATTGTGTATCATAGATTTTTTCTTACCATTACTAACTCTGTCGGATCATTTGGAGGAAAATATACCTGTAATAAAATAAAGGATGAAATTATATATAATTTAACTGAATTAGGAGAATTAAAATTAAAAACTGAAATAATAAGAAATTATGACAAAGTTGCAGAGTGTAAATAAAGAATTAATGGAATTGTATAGAAGTATTAAACCAACTAAAGATTTTCTGATTGCGGATTATTCTTATAGAATGGGGTATTCAGAATTAGAAAATCTTAAAATATTTTCTAAACGGAAAAAATTATATGTTAAAGACATAATTCCAATTTCTTCTCAAGTGATTCCATGTTTTTCGATTAATGTAAAATTAAATAAAAAGAAAGCAATTTCAGCCACAGATAAGACTGGAATTTTTAAAGTTGTTTTTTCTGATGATTCATTTTTATTGTTTTCATACTGGTGGTCAGGACTAAAGAAAACAGGAGGAGTTGAATCACTTGTGGTTGGAGAAAAAGAAACTTGGATGAAATATTTAAAAATGTCTGAACAAGTGTTTCGACTTTCGCAAAAACCAAAAGTAGGAATATATGATCTTCAAATGACAGGAACCGGCCAATTGATATATACCAAAAAAGATAAACTGTTTAGCAACGAAGTAATTCATCAAAATTTTAGTATAATAGAAAAGGATATTGATTTTTATTTCAACAATGTTGAATTATTTACAAGATTTAATATGCCCGGAATTAGAAAAGGATTAATTATTGGAGAACCCGGAACAGGTAAAACAATTACAGGAATAAAATTAGCTCAAAAATATGCCAAAGAAAAATGTGTAATTTATGCAAATAATATGCGAGTGGTTGTTGGTCATTTACAACTGTGCAAGAAGTATAAAGTATCCACTCTACTTATTTTTGAAGATGCGGAATATATATTAAATGAAGGAGGATCTACCTTATTAAATGTATTAGATGGTATGGACCAACCAAGAATGGTAGAAGGAGCATATATATTAATGTCAACAAATTATCCAGAAGTAATAGAAAATAGAATTTTAAAGCGTCCTGGAAGAATTGATAAAATAATACACATGGGGTCGTTGACAGGCGAGTATGCTTATAATTGTTTTAAATTGTATGCTAAAGGAATATATTCAAATGAAGATTTACAGAAAGAAAAATTAATTATAAGTATAGTTAATAATTTGACAGGAGCACAAATTCGAGAATTAGTAAACGCTTCTCTTTCATATGCAGTGGCAAATCAAAAAGATATAACTCTCGAAATTTTAGCCGAAACAGTAAAAATAATGACAGAAATTTTTGATAAACTTCCTGAGTATTCTAAACAAAATAGCAAGATGGTAGGCAAGGTAAAAACTGATATTGGATTTCTTAAAGCTGCAGAAATAATTACGATTGATGATATACCAACACATTTTTAATTAAATTTAAACAATGCAAGAAAAAATAATTTTATTAGAAACAGTCAAAAAAGAATTAAAAGAAGAATTTGTCGGAATTGATTATCAAATTGATCAATTAATTAATTTCATTAAACCTTGGTTTCTATATCGAGATAAGCAAACATTTCCTACCATTATAAATTTATGGGGAATGACAGGGGTAGGTAAAAGTGAGTTGATATCTTCTTTAGTTAAAAAATTGGATTTATCTCATTTATATTCTTCTTTTGATATGGCTCCTTCTTATCATGAAGACGATGGTACTTTATATTATAAGTTTGATAAGATGAGTTATATGTATGACACAAATACTCCAATAATAGTATTTGATGACATTCAATATGCGGCAATAAGAAATCAATATAATATCGAAAGCAATTCAAATAAAAGTTTTATTTGGAAGTTTATAGATACCGGAGAAACTGTTTCAATGTATAATAGTTCACATTCGAGCATTAAAGAATTTATTAAATTTTTAGAAGAAATACAAAATAGAGGAATTGAATTAAATAAAAATATAATACCTGAAGAAAATTATTCTGAATATTTTGATTTATTACTTGAATATGATTATGGATCTAACATTAATATTACTAAACGAAAAACAATTTCACTAAAAGAAAAAAGAAAATCTTTTATATATGATGAATTTTTAAGGCAAATAAAAATTCATCATAGATTAGAATATAGAAAGTTATTAGAAAATAGAAAAAAAGAATACTCTATCAAAGAAATAATTGATATTTTAACTAAACATGCTATTCTAGATTTAAAACCAAAAGTATATGATTTAAGAAAAAGTTTGATATTTGTGATTGGTAATTTGGATCAATTATATACCATGAGTTTTGAATTTGAAAAGATACCCGCGGATATGTTGTATGATATTACTTCTAAAATCACTATTAAAAATATTAAAGATGCGTTATTAACATATTTTAATCCAGAACACATTGCGAGATTAGGTCACAATCATATTATTTATTATTCATTTAAAAGAGAAGATTATATCAAAGTAATTAAAAAACTCTTATCAGAAATAAAATTAATTGAATTTAAATATAGTGATAATTTTGTAGATTTTTTATATGACAAATTTGTATTTCCTACTCAAGGAATGAGAATAAAGAAAAATATAAAACAGTATGTTGAAGAATTAATTATCAGTGAATTATTAGAAGAAAATACAACTTCTTCAAGCTTAGATTATGACAAAGAGAATAATAATATTCTTTTGTTTAAAAATGATCAATGGATTATAAAACCATATATTTCTGATTCGATTTCAATTGATAAAAATATTAAATACATTACTTCTATACATGAGGCCGCGCACGCGGTAGTAAATATTATTGATACCAAATTAATTCCAAAATATATCGCATTACAAGATAAAGATGCAGATAGTCTTGGATTAACTTTTACTGAATATCCGGATCATGAATCAAACAAAAAATTAATATTATCAAAAATAAAATGTTATTTAGCTGGACCAATATCAGAGAAAATATTTTTTGGGAGTGAAAACATTTCAACTGGAACTGCGTCCGATATTTCTTCTGCTACAAATTTGGCTGCATTAATTTATAAGCACGGATTAAATGATGATTTAATTTATGTTCAAAATAAACAAGAATCTGAATATGCTTATTCTTCTATCAAAGAACAGAATAAAGAGATAAGAAAAATAATAAAAGAATGTTCCAAAGAAACTGAAAAACTCATTAAAGATTATAAACAGTTAGTAGAATTAATAGCAGAAAAATTATTTGAAAATACTCTACTTTTATCTGAAGATGTGATTAATATTTTACAAGAAAATGGATATGAAACAGAATTATCAGAAGTAAAATCTAAAGACGCATATTTTGATTACTTACCAGAAAAATTTAAGAAAAAGATTAAATGAGCGATTATCATATAAAATTAATTGAAAGAAGAAAAAAACATTATGTTACCATTCATTATCCTCATTTCTTTAATGATGAAATGTCTGCTGAATTAAAAGAAAATATTAAAAAAATACCCGGTAGAAAATTTAATTGGAATGAATATTTTTGGGAAGTTCCTTTAAATAAAACTACTCTTGAATATCTAGATGCTTTTTGTTCTTATTATAATTTTGAAACTCCTTTAGAATTTAAGGTATTTGTAGAACAATTAAAAGAACTGAACAAAGAAAATAAAATTTTAAGTGCTGCCGAATCTACTGATTTTATAATACCAAATTTAAAACTAACCTTAAGACCTTTTCAAGCTGCTGGGGTTCAATACATTCTTAAAAATAAAAGAGTATTATTAGGCGATGAACAAGGATTAGGTAAAACTCCTCAAGCAATTGCTTCTTTTTTTACATTAGGTAAATATCCTATTACCATTATATGTCCAAATAGTTTAAAATTAAATTGGTATTATGAAATATTAAAATGGATTGATATTGATAAAGAAAGAATATCTGTTATACGAAATAATAAAAAAGATAATTTTGAAGCAGATATAATCATCATTCATTATCAAGCTTTGACAAAGTATTTAAAAATATTAGAAAAGAAAAAAATAAAATTATTGATAGTAGATGAATCACATTTCGTCAAATCACATAAATCACAAAGATCTAAAGCTGTATTCACACTATCCAGAAAAGTAGAATATAAAATGTTATTGACAGGAACTCCTACGGGAGATGCTCCTTTAGATTTGGTACATCAATTAAAAATATTAGATAGATTACAAGATTTTGGAGGTTCTCAAAATTTTAAATTAAGATACTGCGATGCTAAAGAAGGATATTATGGGTGGGAATATGGAGCAAGTAATCTTGAAGAATTACACGAAAAATTACGACAAGTTTGTTATATCAGAAGAAATAAAAAAGATGTATTAAAAGAATTACCTGATAAAGTTCGTTCTATTGTATATTTAGACATTGATAATAGAAAAGAATATGAATTAGCTAAAAGAGATTTGGTTAATTTTATTTTAAAAAATAAAGTAGTAAATGAAGATATAAATGATGATGAAATACCTACAGTTCTAAATGCTTTAAATTCTAAATTAGAGAAGATAGAAGCAATTAATAAAGTATCAAAATATGAAGCATTAATTCGAGCAAATTATTTAAGACAATTAACCGCCCATGGAAAATTAAACAATGTTATTGAATGGATATATACTTTTTTGCAAAGTGGGCAAAAGCTGGTTTGTTTCGCTTATCATGTGGCGATCTTGGATTCAATAGCAGATCATTTTAAATGTAATAGAATTTATGGTGGTACACCTGTTGAACAAAGACAAGAATATGTACAAAAATTTCAAGATGATCCAAATGAAAAATTAATCGTTTTAAATATAGATAGTGGTAAAGTTGGATTTAATCTAACAGCCGCTTCAAATTTAGCAGTTGTAGAATTAAGCTGGATGCCAGACGATCTTTTGCAGCTGGAGGATAGAATTCATAGGATGGGCCAAGAAAATGTTGCAAACATATATTACCTTCTCGGAGCAGATACATTTGATATTAATATGTATGATGTATTAGAAGATAAAATGGTAATAACAAATGCAATAAATGCTGGAATAAAATATGAAGCAAAATATATTGGAAATAAAAAACAATCAATTTTTAAAGACATAATCAATCAATTAATCAAATAAATGCTAACTAAAAAAGAAATAGAATCATTAAACTATTTTAATAAAGAATCAGATGTCTTATTTTATGATAATGACTATTGTATAGAACACGATGGAAAAGGATGGGTATTTTCAGAGTATGATGAAGTGACAGGAGAAACTTTTCCAATTAAAAGATTGACTTCATTAGAGGATCTTAAAAATACTTATTTATTATTGACAAATCATCTTTTAGAATAAATAATAAAATTATGTCAACAAAACAAGAAAACAATTCTAATATGCTCGCAATAGACCTATTGAAATGGTTAAATGATGAAAGGAATATATTACAAAATACGGGTCAATTAATGTGGCATAAACCTAAAGAACAAGAAGATACTTTGAAAATAGCCGAATGTCTAGATAAAACAATTAAATATATTGAGTTATTTAAAATTTGTTTGTAATGGTAATCATAGAATCAAAATTACAATTTTTAAACAAACATATCGGAGGGTTATATTCTTTTGATGAAGCATGCAAATTGGAACAATTTCTTTATGAAAATTTTCCGACTGATTCTAATCCAATAAATTGGACGAATATTGAAACGGGGCAAAGATCAATAATTGGTATTAATCCAATCTCTAAAAATTTTAAAAAAATATTAACTAAAAAAGAAAAACAAAAATTTATAGATGTCAAAACATCTATACAATCTAAAGAGGCAATTAAAAAAATGATGAGAAGATGATTGCATATAAATTATTTAGAAAATTAAAAGATGGAAACATCACTTCTTTATTCATCAATAATACAAGAAGATTACCTGTAAATGAATGGTTAGAAGCAGAAAATATTCCAACTAAAAATTTTAAAATAAGACCTTATTGGCATTGTACTGGTTCACCGAATGCTCCGCATTTATCTATGAAAAATAGAGTTTGGATGAAAGTAGAAATTGAAGATAATCCAATTGTAATGAATAGACCTGAGAAGCAAGGTGGAATTTGGTATTTAGCTAAAAGAATTAAAATTTTAAATTAATTTTATATTTATTAATAAAAATAAAATGATATATAATATTTCGTCACAAACTCAATTAGCTGGATTCTATATACTTTATAATGGTGCCACTCAAAATGAAGAAATAGGATTTAGAGGAGTTAGTCATTTAATGGAGCATTTGCTGCACGGTCAAAATAAGCATTTATATAATAAATTTGATGAATTCGCAATTTCCAATAATGCTTTTACGACCAACACTGAAATAGCATTTCATATTACAGGATTAGATAAATTAATAGATAGATTTAAATATAAATTTCTAGAAAATATTTCTTCATTTAATGTAGATAAAAAAACATTCTTAAATGAAAAAAGCATAATTCTACAAGAATATTCCGATTATTTTGATCAACAACCGTTTTTCCATCATGAACATTTATTCAGAAAGTATTTAAATTTTTATGGACCAATCGGGTGTATAAAAGATTTAAAAAGTTTGACATATGAAAAAGCAAATGAATTTTATTCTAAATATTTTTCTGCTCCTACTGCTATTATAAATGTTTCTCAATCATATCCATTTAAAGAACAAATAAAATATTTACCAAGGAAAGATTATAAAGAAATAGAATTTAAAGATAATCCAACCTATAAACCACAAGATAAGAATCATTTTAATAAAGTATCTATTATTTCTATAAGTAAGAATATTATTAAAGATGATTATGCAATTGTAGATTTTATATCTGGAATGTTAAGTGAAGGATTGAATAGTCCATTATATAAGTTAATTCGAGAAAAATATGGATTGGTTTATAATTTATCAATGCTGATAGAACCAATTACAAATAAAGAAGGAGTATTGTATTTTCAAACTCTTACAGATGATATTAAATCAGCTAATAAAATAGAAAAGATATTGAACTATGTTTTAGATAATCCAGAAAAATATTTGACTGAAGAAAGATTTAGAATATTTAAACAATTGAATAGAATTGAATTTGCTAAAGATAATATTAATAGATTTTCAAATGTTGGAAAATATTTTATGGATAAAGAATGGTACGTAGAAAATTATTTAGATACTATGACTCTTGAAGATGTGTTTAGAGTGTATAAGAAATATTTTAATAACTTTCATTTTAGTATTGATAAAATTGAATTTGTTTAAGATATGAAACGAACTAAAACAAAAAATAAGATAACTAAAAATGATATTGCTCTCACTCAATTTCAAGTGTTAAATAAATCAAATATTGATGTGGGACTTATTAAAGGTGGACCGCATCAAAGTCAAAGAAAGAAGTTATATCGAGACCGAAAACACAAAAATCAATTATAATTCATTTTCTTTAATATTTTTAGAATAATGAATTCCTTTATTCCAAGGTATTCTACCTTTATTAGCTTCACTTAATTTCTGTTTAGTTTCATCTGAAACGTCCGGCCTATTTTTAGCTGCTTTACTCATTTTTTTCTTTGTTTCTTCGCTAAAAGGTTTTCTTTTCTTTCCTTGATGAGAAATACTCATATTTTTTCTGTGTTCATTTGACAATTTTATACCTGTTAGGGCTATACTTATATTTTGTTTATGCTTTTCTGTTAATTTGATTCCTTTTTTTGATTGACTTATTTTTTGCTTTGTCTCATTAGATGATTTTATGCCTCTTCTTGAGTTATTTAATTTTTCTTTATGTTCTTTAGTTAATGTAATTCCTTTTCCTAATTTCCAATCAGAATTATTTAATAAAAATTCTTCTAATTCGTTCTTTTTTACTTTTCTTATCTGTCTTGTTTTAATATTATATATAAATTTTATTCCTATTTGAGCTTTACTTATATTTTGTTTATGTTCTTCTGAAAATTTCATTCCCTTTCTACCATTACTCATATTTTTTCTTGTTTTTTCTGATAACTTTCCTCCGGTTAATTTTTGACTTAAATTTTGAATAATTTTTTCTTTATTTGGATTATTTGTAAATGTATCTCCTCCAGTTCCTCCCAAAGCAATATTATATCCGTTCTCAATGGAATTTAATTTTTTAATCCAAAATATTTCTTTTTGATCTAATTCCTTTTCAGAATTACAATATTCTAGAATTTCTTTTTTAAAATTTTCTTTACCATATTTTTTAATAGCTTTTTTTAGAATTATTCCTGATCCAAAATAATCGGGATTATTTTTTGAATCTTTTCCTATATAAAATTTACCGTTAATTAAATTGATTGTTTTATATATTATCATAATTTTTATTTAAAAATTTAATCAAATTTATTCTACCTTATCTTAATAGTAATTTCAGAACCATTAGTCATTACCCTTGCATTTGGAACTGCCTTCTTAATAAATGCCATATATAGTTTAGCCCTATCTGTTCTTAATGCGGAAGTATCTTGTTCACTTTCCTTCTTAGCGGGTTCAAATGATATTGTAGTTATTTCTGGGATTGCTTCTGCAATCTTTTTTATTATAGTTGTAATGGTTGACATAACCTTAAATAATTCTTTGGGTTTATTTGTTAAGGAATAATCGTAGGAACCGGTTTCTATTGAATTTGAAGTACTAAATGAAATATCTAAATTAAAATTATTATTATTTTCCAGAGTAATGTTCAAATCTATAATGTATCTGTCATTTGAATTCGTCTTAAAAAATATTTCATCGTGAGTTCCATATTTAATCTTAACCGAATTTTTAAACAATTCTATTACCTGGTCTAAATTTTTTACAGGATAAGCTTGAGCCGAAGCATCGCCGACTTCATTTAATTTTAATAATGATTTTAATTTAATCATACAACCATAATTATTTTTTCAACGATTTTAACATTTCAATAATTCGTGGATCTGGATACAAATCACTCTTATCTTCACGATAACTCGTATGGCTATAAATTCCAGGAACTCCCTTCAAGGCATCTAAATTAAATTCCCACATATCTTCAGAATAGTCTAAAGGTATATCATAGGTTTTGCCCCAATAAATTAATAATTCCTTTAAGGTATTTATTTGTGCATCTGAATATTTATCAAAGTATTTATATCCTCTATAATCCATTTCTATAACATCTTTAGCTTTAACTTCCCCAGCATAGGCATTATAAAATTTATCTCCTCTTTTAACTAATCCTCCCCAAGAGCATAGTTCGACTCCTATCGAATACATGTCGAGCAATTTATATTCTAAATTATATTTTTTAAAGGTAGCTGCTTTCACGCCCAAATGATACCCATAATATTGGGAGCTATAGCATTGGAATGGAACACCAGATTTTTCAATGATAATACAAGTTGCCACCCGCTCCGGATTTGATTTCCACCAGTCTGCAACTCCTTGTGCGTTATCTCCACTGACTGTATGGTGAAGTGTGATTTGATTCTTATCCGTGATAACTTTTTTGAACTGTGACTCGGGAAAATTTATTTGCACGATTGATTTAGTTGTGATTGTGCTCATGACTTTTTTATTTTATTTTTTATTTATGATTGCATATTTATGGCTGCCTGCAGCATTCGTTGTAATTTTAAATCTCCTTTAGAATAACCCCCGTCTGGATATTTCTTTTTCAATGCAGCAAGTTCTTTATTCATTCTTGTAATACCAATTTTCTCATCTACTGGTATTCCTAATGCTTTATGTAAATTCCCTTTAGAAGAATCTTTAGTTGCTTTTTGAATCCATCTATCATCTTCAGCAAGAAGTTTTTGATATTCTTCTTTGATTATTTTTTGTAATTTGAGTTTTAATTCTGGTTTCATGATTTTTATTTTTTGCTCATTCATGTCTTTCTTTCTATAATTCTCTACTTCTTTTTTTCCTTCTCTATGCGCTAAATTATCTAATTTTTTTGCATTGCCTGTGTCTTCTTTAAATCCATTAGAATATCCAACAATTTCTATTTTTAAAATTGTCAATCCATTTTTTTTGCCCCAATCTGAAATTTTTTCTTTTATATCTTCTGAATTTTCTTCAAACGACACCATGTAATTTATTTTATTATTATTTTTAAAAATATAATAAAAGTGAACGATTTTTTTGTTTTCCATAGCTATAATTATTTATGTTTATTTATGTTTATTTTTTAGATTTTAACTTCTTCAGCTTCTTCTTTATCCTCTTTAGTAGGAATATTATTGTTACTTTTCTTTTCTTCAAATGATTTTTGAACTATTTTAAATCCTAATACACCTGCAATCAATGATATTTCTTCCCAAGAAGGAGTCCAAGCTATACTTTTCCAAATAGCATTTTGCCATTCAAGAATAGCATTAAATATTATAAAAAAAGCAAATAATCTTGCAGAGCTAAATCTACCATTATCTTCTTTTAAGAATTCAAATATTCTCCAATCACTGAATTTTAATTTTGTTTTTGCCATTTTTATAGTGTTTTAAATAAATATAATTTTTTTATTTTTTATTTGTTTTTTTCAAAAATTTTTACTATAATTCAATATATTTATTAACTGTTCTTGGATATATTTTAGTTCAGATTTTTTAATTACTATAAACTTAAATAAATAGAAAAATGCCAGAAAACGAAAACACTTTATTAGGACACGTATCGGAATTAGATATATCCGATGTTATGAAACGTGCTTATTTTTTAATTCCAGACGGAGAAGCAACTTTCGCTCATTTCAGTACCAAAGCATATTATAACGAAGAAGGGTTTTATATGTATGATGCTGACAATATACGTCAGTTCTTACCAGAAAGTTGGTTAGTGTTGCAAAAGTCTGTTTAATAACTAAAAAATAAGAATTATGAAAATTAATACCACATTATTACGAACAATATTTGAAATTGAAAAAAGTGAGCATCTGAAAACTTTAATTTACAATGCTGTAAATAATTATTTATCTGGAGACGCCTCAGAAAGCAATAGAAATTTTCTAATTGATTTACAAATTTTAATTAAAAAATAGGCGGATAATTATTCGGTTTTTTCAAAGATTTTTACTATAATTCAATATATTTATTAACCTAATATATTAGTTATGAAAATTGATACAAAACAATTAGAAACAGCATTTAGTAGTGCAACAAGCGAACAAATGAAAACTTTAATTTATGATGCCACCTACCTTTTCTTGCTTGGCGAATCATGTGAGAAGGTGGAAAATTTTTTAACAGATTTAAACATATTAACCGAAGAAGATCAATAAAATTATTTGTTTCTTTCATTTATTATCTATATATTTGTAAAACGAACATTAAATAATAAAGACATGGAAACATTACCAACATCGAGTTTAATTGATCTTACAGTTAAGCTTAAAGAAGTATTCAGTTTGTGCACTGGAAAGCCTGAATTAGAGGAATATCGTAGCAATTCTTTTAAATTAATGAATGAAGGAATAGATGAATTAAAAAGGAGAGGAATAAAATATGAATAATAAAGACATGAAACAATTAACCTTAGAAGAATTTAATAAAATTTTACCTGGAGAAGAAATAGGAACAGGAGTTTTACCAAATAGTCCAGAAGGATTATTTATGACACGAGCTGGGGGAGAATTAAGATGGGTTGCGGTAAAGGGATATGGAAATGATTGGGCAATTTATTGCCACTGGTCCAAGTTTAATGAAGAATATGTTAGAAATTCTGGAGATAAATTAATTTCAAAAGAAAATATTTTAAAATGTGTACCTTGTTCAGACGAAGTTTTAGATTTATATCTGTATTAGACAATTTGGCGATCGTGCCACACATCTTTTGAGTCAGATTAGAGATTATAGTCAATATAGTATTAAATTTCATATAAAAATCTTTATATGAATTTTTTCTTGTTTCAACGAGACTCTAATGAGTTGCTCTCCACAAGCGTTGATTCGGGCCTACTCAGCCCTATTTTGTTTTCTTTTATTTCTAATATTCTCTTTCCTTCTTTCAAAATATTTTTAGCTGCATTTAAATCTCTTTCATGTTCTGCTCCACATTCTGGACAGGTCCAATTTCTGTCTTTTAATTCTAAATCATCTTTCTTGTAACCACAAGAAGAACATAATTTTGACGAAGGAAAGAATTTATTGATTTCAATGATGTCTCTATTATACCATTTAGCTTTGTATTTCAAGATTGATTTAAATGTATATAAAGACAATTCTTGGATACTTCGAGCTAATTGATGATTTTGAAGCATGCTCTTAATATCTAAATCTTCCATTATTATGACTTGGTTTTCATCTAATAATTGATTTGATATTTGATGCAAATAAAACTCTTTTTTGTTGTTTAATTTTTCGTTGAATCTGGCCAATTTGATCCTTGCTTTCTCTTTATTTTTTGATCCGTTTTTCTTCTTTGATAAATTTTGATGTAATTTTTTTAATTTTTCTTGATTGTTTCTAATAATTTTAATATTTTCAATTTTTTCATTCTCAGAAGTTACAATAAAATTTTTAATTCCAAGATCAATTCCAATGATTTTTTCTGTTTCTTTTAATTTTTTATTTAACTCAAAATCAATTAAAATTGAAAGATAATATTTATTTGTTTTAGTTTTTAAGAGTGTCGCAGAATGAATATTTTCTTGATGAGAGTTCAAATAATTTTTATCTCTTTCAGAGCATCTAAATGGAATATTTTTTAATTGTTTAATCAAAGTTATTTTATTTTCTTCAATCTTACCAATTGCATCTTTCGGAAATCTACAAGATTGCTTGTAGCTTTTCCTACTCTTGAAATTAGGAAATCCAAATCCATTTTTAAAAAAATTAGAATAAGCTTGATTTAGATTAATTAGAGATTGCTGCAAGACCTTAGCATGTACATCTTTTAACCAAATAAATTCTTCTTTCTGTTTCAATTCAGTCAAATATCTACCTAATTCAGCGAATCCAACATTTTTCTTTTCGTTGTTATAAGAATCAATCTTAAATGCCAAGCAGTTGTTATAAACAAATCTTGCAGATCCTAATAAATTATTTATATAATTCATTTGTTCTTGATTTGGATATATTCTTATTTTAATTGCTTTTAACATTTATACATTCTTTTTATACATATAACTATAAAAAATAAAAAAAGAACCTAATTTTTTTCAAACAATAAATTTATATAAATCAATATATTTTTGTATAATTTCGTTAAATTAATATAATACAAATGAATAAAACGTACAAAGAATAAATATTTGTACGTTTTTTGTTTATATAATATTATAACCAATTAAAATTAAATCAAATGAAAAAATTATTCTTATTACTCAGTATAATATTTATTCTGAGTTCTTGTATGACCACTCAAGTAGTTCAATATTATGATGATTCTTATCCAGAACATAATGACACAATATATGTAGAAACAAATCAATCTGATGTAGACATTTACATTTATAATTATTCTTCTTATAATTCAAGAATAGATAGATTTCATAGAGATTATATTTATTTTGATTATTATTTTTATGATTATTGGTATTATCCAACTTATTATTATCCTTCTTACTATTATTCATATTCTTATTACAATTGGTATTATTATGAAAATTATTGGAATGGATATTATAATGGTTATTGGAATGGATATTATAATGGTTATTATAATTACAATTATCACAATTATTATCAGAATTATTCTTCTTATGGAAATAGATATAGAACAAATGTAGGAGAAAGAAATAATATTGTTAGAAATGATGCAATCAGACCAAATCACGAATATAAAACAGTTAATTCAGATAATAGAAATAATGTGATTAGAACAAACTCAAATAATATAACGACAAACAATAATCATAATAGAATATCAACAAATAATACTACAAACCAAAATAGAATAAATACCAACACAAATCAGAATAATCAAAATAATTATGTCAGACCAAACAATACAACAAAACCAAATTATAATTACTCTAATTCAAATAGGACGACAAATGTAAAACCAAATTACAGTAATTCAAATTCTAACTATTCTACCAATACAAATTCTTCTACAAATTATAATAGAAATACTAATTCAAATAATAATTCTAATTTTAATATAAACACGAATACCAATAATAATAGAAGTAATTCCGGTAATTCAAATAGTGGAAGAAGTTCAGGAGTAAGAAAGTAAATAAAAAAATTATTTTTATATTTATTATTAAAAATAAAACAATGGATAAAAACGAAATCAAGCTCAGACAAATAATTCGAGAAGAATTAAAGCAACAATTAAAAGAAGTAGATTATGCAGAAGTTAGAATACCTGGAAATCTTACAAAGTTTTTAGAAAAATTTACAGATACAGTTAAGAAGATTAATTTAAATAAAAACCAACAAATCGCTATTATCTATAATATTTTAAAAGGATTAGATATAAGTATTGAAGAATTTACCTATATGTACAAGAAAATAAAAGATATGGAAGTTTAATCTTCTTTTTTAGAAAAGTTATGTAATTTTTATTTTATAAAATCTTGCTTCATCTTCCATATGAACTCTGTGGTTGCATTCCCAAATACCATCACAATATTTTCTTCTTAGAGTAAATTCATTTCCTTCTGAATCTATAAGAGTTGTTCCAACCTTAAAATCTTCTTTAGTTGCTATTCTTGTATTCATTTAATTTACTTTTTAAATATTTTTCTAAATATATTTTTCGATGGAGAGTTAATTGCATTGTCTTCATCATACCATTTATTTTGCAGCAAATTTAATTTATTTGCATCTTTTATTTCCATTTCAAGAGATATAGAATATTTATTTCCTACTTTATACGGATTATCAATAAATCTTGCAGTTGGTAGATTAGACCGAATAAACAATTTTAATTCTTCTAATCTAAATTCAGCGACATAAAAATTTGTAATCATTTTAATTTATTTTAAATTTATAATTGTATCACCTTTTTTAGTATTGCAATTAAAACATGCTTTGGCAAAATTATTAGTATCAAATTTTCCTCCACCTTTAGATAATGGCATTATATGATCGAGGGTAATATAAGATTTTTGGTTTTTACCTGGATGAGACTTCCTTGGTCCAATTTTTAAATCCGTTCTTCCACAATATTCACAAGTATGATTACCGTTATCATCCTTTCTATGTCTAAGCCATGTACGTTTAAATATAAAAAGATATCTCCAATCCATTTCTTCTAAAATTTCCCTATCTAACGAACTGTAATAATCATTCAAAGATATTAATGCAGCGTAAGATTTAATATGTGGAGTAGGAGTTAGAATTATATGATTAATTCTTTTTCTATTGGATATTTGTTCTTTGACTATCATTTTTAATTTATTTCTGTTTTGTACAATATTCTAAAATTTTTTCTCCAAACAATTTTTTAGCACATGTAGATCCAATTGCCCAACCTCCTTGTGATTCTTCATTTACTCTGGAAAGATCTTCTTCTGTTATATTATTTGGTACGCAAGTTCCTAAAATAGTAACATGAACCATGAATGGAGTTTTACCATGTTTCTTTCCACAATATTCACAGCAACCTTCTTGAACTTCATTTGGTCTTTTTGGATTGTCCCAAATATTAAATTTTCGAGAAATTGCTAAAATATTTTTAATTTCTTCTAATGTTTTTTCCATTATTTTTGTTTTTATACACACAAATATACATTGAAAATATGAAATAAACAAATATTTCTTTAAAATTAATTAAAAAAATTAAGTTCTTTTTTTTTATTTTATACTTATATTAAAGAAGGAATTATAATCCTACTAAATAAAAAATATCGCCGTAGGAACTACGGATTGTGCCTGTCTAGAATAGGAATTTACATCCTTTAGGTTGTAGAAGTTCAAAACAAAACTACATTAAAGGTTTTCAATACCTTTATCGAAAAAAATACTTTATTCATATATAGAGTAAACCGAAAACAAAAAATCCGAATTATAGTTTCATAGTAACTATAGAAAATCACAAATTAAAATGGCTAAAGAAATTAAGCAAAAAACGCTGTTAGAAGAAGCAATTGCAGATGCTCGTCAAATTAAACAAGCTGCATTAACCAACGCTAAAGCACAATTAGAAGAAGCATTTACTCCACAATTGCAAAGTTTATTTAAAAAGAACTTAAAACAAGAAATGGAAGATGACTTTGAAGATGAAATTACAGATGATGAAGAAATCACAGAAGAAGACGAAATCGAAGATGACGAATACATGGATGACGAAGAAGTAACTGAAGAAGATGAAAACTTTGACGAAGACGAATACATGGATGACGAAGAAGTAACTGAAGAAGATGAAAACATGGAAGACGAAGATGATTTCGATATATCAGATGATGATTTAGAAGAAATGTTAGATGGAGAAGAAGATGAAATCGAAGAAATTGAAGACGAAGATTTAGAAGATATTGAAGATACCGGAGATGAAGATTTAGACATATCTGACGACGAAGACTTTAATTCCGAAGATGAAGAAGTAACTGAAGAAGATGAAACCGACGAATTTAGTGAAGATGAATTAGATGAAATATTAAAAAATCTTGAAGATGGAACTGAAGAAGATGAAGAAGAAATAACTGAAGAAGATGAAACTACTGAAGATGAACCTGAAGAAGATGAAGATATTTCAGAAATTTTAAAAGCATTAGAAGATGACGAAGAAGAAGTTGAAGATGAAGAACCGGTTGCTGAATTACGTACTAAATTAGGTGAAGCTTACAAAGTAATTAGAGAAATGAAAAGCACATTATCAGAAGTTAATTTATTAAATTCAAAATTATTGTACTTGAACAAATTATTTAAAAACTTTGATTTGAATAAAGATCAAAAATTAAAATTGGTTGAATCATTCGATAAAGCTGACACCGTTAAAGAAGTTAAATTGGTATTTAGAATTTTAAATGAAAATTTAGCTAATAAAAAACAAGTTGTTGCTGCTAAAAAAGTAAACAGTCCTTTGAAGAAAAAATTACAAGAAGGATTAAGTTCAAGAAATATTAAACCGACAATGAAAAAGATTGTTTCTAATGTAGATCCTCAAGTAAGACGCTTACAAGAATTAGCAGGAATAAAAAAATCAAAAAATTAATAATTAATAAATAATATAAACATATGTCAAGAGTATTACAAATCGTTCAAAACGATACTAAATCCCATTATAGACGCCAAATTAACGAAACAAAGCGTTTGGTTAATAAATGGGGGAAAACAGGACTTTTAGAAGGACTGAACAAAAAATATGAGAAACATAATATGGCTATTATGTTGGAAAACCAAGCAAGACAATTAATTGACGAAATTTCAAAAACTGGCGGACAAAACGCTGAAGAATGGTCAAGTATTGCATTGCCGTTGGTTAGAAGAATTTTTGCTGAAATAGCTGCAAAAGATTTCGTAAGTGTTCAACCTATGACTTTACCTTCGGGGTTGGTATTTTATATGGACTTTAAATATGGTACATCTCAACCCGGTTTTACTTCAAGTGAAGGAACAACTGATCAAGATAACTCTATTTTTGGTGTAACTAAAACTTCTGCAGATGCTTCTGGTGGGTTATACGGTTCAGGTAAATTTGGATACACAATTAACGATTATTCATCAAGTATTGCTCCAACTTCTGGTTCAGTAACAACTTATGCAGAAATTGATTATGATGCTACATTAGCTGCTTCAACTGGTTCATTATCAAAGGTAACTGTAGATTTGACTGGGTTAAGTGCGGATTTTACTGGTATTAATGCATTTTTAGTTTCTGGTTCTGGTATTACAACTGTTTATAACGCACATACTAAAGCAGTAGACGAAAATGGTACAGCAAGCACAACTAAGATTACTTTTATTGTAGCTGGTACTGTTCCTACTCCTGTTACCGTTTATTATCATAAACAACCGTTAGATTATCAAAGAGGTGATTTTGAAGCTCAGGGTGATCCAGCATGGTCGGGTACTAATGCTTTACACATTCCTGAATTACAAGTAGATTATTCATCAATTCCGATTGTTGCTAAAACAAGAAAATTGAAAGCTATTTGGACTCCAGAATTAAGTCAAGATTTAAATGCATATCACTCAATTGACGCTGAAAGTGAATTGACAAGTATGATGAGCGAATATGTTTCAATGGAAATTGATTTGGAAATTTTAGAAATGTTGACAGTTAGCGCTTTGACAGCTGATGTATGGTCAGCAAAAGTTAATACAATTTGGAATGGTAGTGCATTCACAACTCAAGATGCAGATCAAGGTTCGGCTTTAGCTTATACTCAACCTACTTGGTTCCAAACTTTGGGAACAAAAATGCAAAAAGTTTCTAATAAAATTCATACAAAAACTATGAGAGGTGGAGCAAACTTCGCAGTTACTTCTCCTGACGTTGCTACGGTAATGGAAAGTATGCCTGGTTTTAGTGCAGATACTGATGGTACTGCTTGGGGAACTACTTCGTTCGCAATGGGTGTTCAAAAAGTTGGTATGATGAACAATAGATACAACATCTATAAAGTTCCTTATTGGAACAGTAATGTAATTTTAGAAGGATTTAGAGGAACACAATTCCTTGAAACGGGGGCCGCTTATTGTCCTTATATTCCTTTGATTATGACTCCTACTGTTTTAGATCCTGATAACTTGACTCCAAGAAAGGGTGTAATGACACGCTACGCTAAGGTGATAACAAGACCTGAATTTTATGCTAAAATCTACGTTGCAGATTTGAACTACGTTTAATCAATAATTAAATATTTAATGAAAAAGCTACTCTAAAACAGTAGCTTTTTTTGTTTTATATAAAAAAATTTATTATATTTCTATATGATCAAAATAAAATATTTATATTATTGTCCATATTGCAATAAACCAATACAAAATTCGAGTTCTTTCTATAACCATATAAAAATTCATGGATTAGATAAACATGAATATAAGAAGAAATTTTTAATTGAAGAAAATTTATATAAATGCAAAATTTGTGGAAAGAGAGAAACACCAATAGATAAGGTTTATTGTTCAAACACATGCAAACATTCAGATGTAGAATTAAATCAAAAAAGAGCAAGAAAAGATAAAGGAGACAAAACAAAGCAATTAAAATGTAAAATATGCAATAAAATATTTTATGATTCAATAAATGCAAGTGGTGCATTAACAAGGCATTTAAGAAATGAACACAATATTTCGGATAAAAATTTTAAAGAATATTATATTCTAGAAGAAAGAGAAACTTCTCCAATTCTTCAATGCCCATATTGTGATTGGAATACAATTGATATAGAAAATAAATCTGGTTGGTTTACTCAACATTTATTAAAAGAACATAAAGTTTCTATATCTTTATTTTTAGAACAATATCCAGAATATAATTATTTATGGAAACAATATCATTATATATTAGAAAGAAAAAAATTTTTAACTGATAATATTGAAAATTATATCGAATGTAAAATATGCAATCAAAAATTAAAATATTTAACAAATAGTCATTTAAAATTGCACAATATTTCTCAAAAAGAATACAAGCAAAAATATGGAGAAATAGTATCTAAAAATACACAAAATAAATTATCAGAAAATTATGTTTTAGGATTAGGAAATTATTCTCCTTCTTTTCAATCAAAACCAGAAATAGAGATTAAAGAATATCTACAAACATTAAATATAGAAAATATTGTAATACATTCAAAATCTATTATTAATCCATTTGAAATAGATATTTATCTTCCAGATTTTAATCTTGCCATTGAATTTAATGGATTATACTGGCATTCCGAATTGAATGGAAAATTAAAAGATTATCACATTACAAAAACAAAATTATGTGAAGAAAAAGGAATTCAATTAATTCACATTTTTGATGATGAATGGTGCAATAAAAAAGAATTAATAAAAAATAAATTAAAATATATTTTAAAATTAAATACTAATAAAGAAAGAATTTATGGCAGAAATACAATTATCAAAGAAATATCGAGTCAAGAAAAAGATATATTTTTAGAAAAATATCACATACAAGGAAAGGATAAAAGTAGTATTAAATTAGGAGCTTTTTTTAATAATGAAATTATAGCAATTATGACATTTAGTAAAAAAAGAATTATATATGGCAAAAAAGAAAATTCAGAAAATGATTATGAATTAATAAGATATGCTGCAAATGAAAATTATATTGCAATTGGAACTGCCGGCAAACTATTAAATTATTTTATATCTAAATATAAACCAAATAAAATTCATAGTTATGCTGATAGAAGGTGGTCTTCTACTCTTAATACAACTTTATATGAAAAATTAGGATTTAAATTAATAGATAAAGGAACTCCAAATTATTGGTATTTATTAAATTATTCGGAAAGAAAACATAGATTTAATTTTACCAAATATCAAATTGTTAATAAATACAATGGAAATAAAGATTTATCAGAATGGGAAAATATGATAAATTTAGGTTATGATAGAATTTGGGATTGTGGTAGTTTAAAATATGAAGTAATCTGCAATCTATAATTCATTTGACAGTTCTGTCAATATTTTACCAAGTAAATTTTGCCCCCATTCATCTATATGTTGTAAAGCTACATCATCATAAAATCCAATACCCCAAATTCTATCATAAGGAGATGCTTCGACAAAGATACAACCTTGATATGATTTTAATTTATTTTTTAAAGATTGATTTTGATTAAATTTTTCTCTCAATCCTTTTTTAACTAATTCATATCTTTTTTCTGCCCATACTTTATCATCATAATTCTTAACTAATCTTCCTAATGATTTTTGTTTATTTGGGAATATTTCTTCCATAATTTTTTCTGCAGTGTCAGTATCATTAAAAACAATAGCTTTCTGATACATCATATATTGTTCACCACCGATAAATTTTATATTATCAATTACAAATTCAGAAAAATACCAATTACTAAATGGTCCATTCCAAAAGAAGTGGTATTCTATTCCATCATACTTTGTTCTCATAATTTTTTATTTAGATGATCTACCTACTCCTCCTAATAAAATTCCTGATCCAAGAACAAATCCAAAATCGTACCAACCTCCTGTATTATTTACTTCGTACATGGCAATATTATCACTAAATAAACTGCCAAAGAAACTTACCCAGCATATAAATCCGTGCCATAATCCGCTCAAAAATCCTGCGGCATCAGTTGTTGCACAAGATTGAACATTTGTCACATCTGCACAACCTGATAATAATATTAATAATATAATAACGAGTGCAAAGAAGAAGAATAAATGATAATTTGTTTTTTTCATTTTTGTTTGAGTTTATATTTAAAAATTAATTATTTAATGGTGCTTTAATTTCAGGATGAGATTTGTAATTTAATAATTTAATATCTTTTGGTTCATAGCAGCTCCAATCTGAACCCCTAAGGAAATATTCTGGTAACTTATCTAATTTAGGTAATGGAAGTGGTTCTCTTGTTCTTTTAGGAATATTTAAATCATCTAGGAATGCATGATTTAGCGCCCATTGGTCTGATATATTTTTAGCCATGTCTTTATTTATTTCATACATTTTATCAATTCTTTCTGGCCAACTTAATTCTCGACCAATTTGTTCTTTAGCTTGTTCAATATGATTTAAATATAAATGTGTATCTCCTAAATTTCCAATTAATTGATCTGGAATCATGTTCACTTCTTTAGCAATAATCTCAAGTAATAAACCATATGAAGCAATATTGAAAGGAAGTCTTAAAAATGTATCTACCGATCTTTGATTCCACATTAAAGAGATTGCTCGTGTTGGAATATTATCTTTTAATAGTTGTTCACTAATTTCATTTATTCTTTCTTTTCGTTGATTTATTAGAATTTGTTCATCCTTATATTTGGCAATTCGTATCATTTCAACTATACTCAATTCTCTTGTATAAACTTGAAATCCATAATGGCAGGGTGGAAGAACCATTTCATCTAATTCTCCTACATTCCAAGCATTAACCATTAATCTTCTAGAATCCGGATTTGTTTTAAGGGTATTGATTAAATGTTGGATTTGGTCTATTGATAGTAGATCCGGCTTACTCCAACTCCGCCATTGCTTCCCATAAATTGGACCGAGCTCCCAAACAGATTTATGAAAAAATCTTGTATTTGTTTCCCATTCTAATCCAAATTCAATCATTTCTTTTAATGAATAAGGAGTAGAACAAGATTTAGAATATGCTTTATACCAATCTCCATCCCAAATATGACAATTATTTTTCCATAAATACCTGATATCTGTGTCTCCTCTCAAGAACCAAAGTAATTCAGTTACAATTCCTCCCCAATACATTTTTTTAGTTGTAATTAATGGGAACCCTTCTTTCATATCATGTCGGAGTTGTCTACCAAAAACAGAAAGAGTACCTACTCCGGTTCTAACTTCTTTTTTAATTCCATTTTCTAAAATATCTTTTAATAATTCAATGTATTGATGATCTATATTCATATTATATTTTTTAGTTAAGTAATTTTTTATGTATGCTTATATATGCACCTTGACCTTGTTGCAGACAAAAATAATAATCATTCACAAAATATATCTGAGTTGTGAATATTCCTCCCAATCTTTTCCACTCTTCTTCGTGGCATTCTCTTCCATATATTGTTGCATAATCGAATAAAAAATCATATAGGGGTTCAGGTGGTTCAATTCCTTGATTATACCAATGACTTCTATATTTATCACTTTGATATTTTTCTTTTATTTTTTCAACAATCTCAGAAAAATTATTTGAATATTTTATATGGAATCTTTCTAATTGTGTTTGTAATATTTTATCTTGGTGTATTATTTTATCAACATATTCATCCCAAGATTTTTCATTTTCTTCTGACATTGCTTCTATTGCTTGCTGCAAACTCATATATTTATTAAGCCAATCATTTTCCATAATTATTAAATTTATTCATTGTGAAATTGTAATGCTCTCCAAAATCTATTATCTTCCTCTCCTTTATTACTAACTGAAGAAACAATTGAAGCCCAACCATTTTCATCTATCATAACTTCAAAAATAGATTCTGTGCAATTAATGTTGTTTTCTTTTAATTGTGTTATTGTAACTGAATTATCTTTATTTCGTTTAAAAAATAATCCATCTTTATAATGAAATCCTTCCATATTTTTTTAGTTAATTATTATTTAATTCTGTAGTACGTCATTCATACTTCCAAGAATCTTTCTCATTTATTTTCCTTAACTCCATGTATTCGTTTATATCTTGACCTTTCTTCCATTCTTCTATTTCCTTTAAAATACTATCTGTTTCTTCCTTTGCTAATTTCATCAGTTTATCTAATATAGGTTGTTCTTCATCTGTCCACATTTTTGATTCTCGATATCCCAATTCAGTTATTAAAGTAATAAATGCACATTCTATAGAAACTTTTATTCTTGTTTCTAATGGAATTGATTCTAATAATTTGGTAATGATATCTCGTCTCATTGTTCTTCTATTATAGTTAAATTTACAGGAAAATACATTCTTTTCTTATTTTCTAATTCGAATACGTATGCCCTAGAACCAAAATCAGACCCCAAAAAGTTACCTGTAATTGTATATCTTAAACTATTCATTCCAGGATACATCACAATAATATTATATTTTTTCATATTTTCATTAAATTAGTTAAGTCTCTGGTAATATTTTCTATAGCTTTATTCTCATAATTGTTCATAAAATGTTTAGTTAAGAAAATTGAATCTCTATTCAATAATCCTTTTAAAAATTTCTTTCTACCTTTACTCCAATCTATATCTGATAACAACTCAAATTCTTGTCTAATCAGATATCCATTGCTATCATATATTATCCAAGGTGATCCCAACAAACAAAAATCAGCATCTATTAAATAATCTATATCCGATAATGAAGTTGGGTTGGTATGTGATCCGGTAGATAAAATTTGTTGTTTAATTTTATTTAATTGTTCTTCTTGAACTCCTATTTTCTTTAATTCTTCTACAGCTAAAAAAGCACTATTTTCTTCATTAATTAATGAAGTAGGATCATAAATGATATCATGATAGAATACAGAAAAAACTATAGAATTCCAATCTTGAATGTGCCCTTTTACTTCAAGTAATTTTTCAAACATATTTTTTAAATGATAAAGATTGTGAAAATATCTATCTTTGTATGCTTGTTCTATTGTATGATACAATTCATTTATTTTTGGAATGTCTGAAGTATGTTTAAGACACTCGGCATAAAAAATTGCTTTTATATCATTTAATGTCATCTTATTTTTGTTTGAAATAAACTGCTTGCACCGAGACAAGTAGAGCTAAATACTCTTTTTTGAAACTCTGCTTCTGTAATTAATTCTTCATGCCAAGAATATTGAAAATTTTGTCTATCCCATCCATCTGGATCAAATATAGTAATTTGAGAATGTATTTTTTGCCATTCTTCAGATGTTTTTAATTCTTCATTCATATATTTTATTTAAATTCAATTCCTTTTTTAGTAATAACGAATTCAGTATTTATATATTGAGTATCTTGCTTTGATTGACATTTTATATCAATATACATTGTATTATTCACATTTCCTTTTGTATCTATTGAAGTAGGTTCTATAGAAGAGGTTATATTAAAATTAATTATTCGATTTAAACCTTGCAATTCTAATAGTTTTACAAATAATTTTATTAAATATTCATTCATATTAATTTTGTTAAAACGGTAATTCCTCAGCATCAATATTTTTTTCTAATTGATCTTCATTGAATATATGTAATAATCCATATTCATCCATTTCGCCAACCACTCTTGTTTCACCTTTCAGGGTTTTAAAAACAGATACAATGGTACAAGGAAATTTATAACCTTTTAATTTACTTGCTTTATTTCCAATTCTAAATTTTGAAATAATTTCTTTATTCATTTTATTATTTTTTGCCATATGTTTATTTTACGGTATTACTTGAATAGATATTATAATCTCTCTATTCAGCCATCCAATTATTAATTCGTAATTTCCATTTAACCATTTATCATAGGTTATTTTAACGAAAGGAATTACATAAAATTGACACAATATTCTATCGATTTTTATTTTCATTTGATTTATTTTTATAGTAAAAAATCTTTTAATCCCACCAACCTAACATTCCAGATCCGTCAAACCAATTATCGTATAATCCATTATCTTTCTCATTTTCTTTTCTTAATTTTATGTATTCGTTAATATCCCGACCTTTAAAAATATCCCATAATTCATTCCATTCCGATTGTTCTATTTCTCTCGCTCTATCACTAATTTTACGATTTGTTTCTTTAACTTCTTTAGATTCTTTAGACACTAATTTAAAATATTCTGGGTTATTTTTTAATGGCTCAAAATCAAAAGGCACATAAGTATATTTTAAATGTAATTCATTTTCTGCCAATTCATAATAATTATTTGTTTTAATATTATTTAAAATTTGAATTGATCTTTGCATTTTAGCAATTTTTTTATTTCTTGATTCAGGTACTTCATATCCATTATGCATTCCTTTTTCCATAGCTTCTAAAGATGTCTGTAGAATATTAAGAGTATATCCATAATCATACCAACGAAATTTCCATAAATCTTTTCTGAATAACCAAATATTTTTAAATAGATTGGTTAATTCATAACGAAAGAAAGAATAGAAAGCATCTAACCAAGAATACTCTAAATATTTTTTATAAAAGGATTGCTTCATTTTTTTAGTCGTTGTGAGTTCATGTGGTAGAATTTCCATTTTTAAACTGTTTTGGTATAATCAATAAATAATTTTTTGAATCATCATATTCTGAATATTCATATTGAATTAAAGATTTTAGAGAATCTATTGCAGAATTAAAATGCATAATATTCGCATGCTTAGGTTTTTTCATATAATTTTCAAATCCAATGAGCATATCTTCTTTTAATTGTTCACCTGTCACATCGTCTATAATTTCTCCTTTCTCAATCATAATTGGTTGAACTAAATCCATTGCTTCGATTTCAGTAAGATCAAATAAAGAAGTAATGCGATATTCAAAGATATTATATTCTGTTTTAATTCCATCTATTAACCATTTACAAGTATAGGTTTCAAATGAAATATGAACAGAAGATTTTTCTACTTCGAAAGATTCGATATAGAAAGGAAGTTTACCTGAATTGATTTTGTGTTTCATTTTATTAGTTTAACGAAAACATAATATTAAATTTCATATAAATTTCTTTATATTCATTTTTCCTAATTCAATGAGGCTCCAACGAGTTACTCTCCAAAGGCGTTAATTCGGACCTACTCGGCCCTATTTTGTTTTATATGCAAGAATTATAACTAAAAAAATTAAGATTACAAAATTTATTTTTACCAACGAAAATCTGGTTTATTATCCAATTTTTTTCCTTCCTTTAAATAAGTTCGTAAATAAAGAAGTATAACAAGCTTTTCTGCAAACCTATATATAAAATCACGATTGTTTGATTTTTTGAATAGCCTTTCAATTTGGTTTGTTCTGTAATGTCTTTTTGCATTCTTCAATAAGAAATTTAAAGTGTGACTCCACAAAGAAACATGAGTACAATATTTATTATCGAATCCAGCAGTTTTTTTGAGGAATTCAATCTTTGTCCATTTCTTTAATACTTCCCCATCTGTATTGGATTTATAATGATATTCAATCATTGGTTGCCAAAGTTTAAGAGTCCACCAAGGAGATAAATATTTTTGTCTCGGTAAGCCTTTCTTGTAAATTTCAACATTTTGTTTTCTTGAGTGAGAACCAAAAGGAGAATCATTACCATTTATAAAGGTAGTGTCTGGAATTTTAAACCCCCCGTACATGTCACCATACCAATCCCAAAAAACTTTTTGCTTATTACAAATACATTTTGGATTGCTACAATGATAAGTTGGTTTTGATGAAGGAGTTCCATTTGGATCGCAAACGTGCTCATCTAATGTTTGACAATTTCTGTGCTTTTCATAAACCACTTCTGATTTACATACTGGGCAATACCATTTTTCGTTTTCTGTTTTCATTTCTTGTTTTTTATATTTAAATCTAATAGATTATTTTCTACATACAATAATGCTATCGTTTTCTACCAAAATTTCTTTTACTTCAATTAATTTATTGGTTTGTCTATTCAATATAATTACTGATTCATCTGCCTTCCTCACGCGATAAGTTGTTGAATTTATTTTATTATCCAGAACAGCTACTTTAACATAACCACCTTGATCGAGTGCTACCGAATATATCTTCAAACCTTTTAATTCTTCTGGTAAATATTGTTCGTCTCCATTTAATCGTTTTGTGGTTATTCCTGCATCTTCATTACAAGAAGCAAAACCAAAAATCAATATTGAACACAAAATAATTTTGAATAATAAGTTAATTTTTTTCATATCTTTTTTGTTTTAATTTCATAAACAAATATACAATATTAAAATGAAACAAACAAATTTAAATTAAAATTATTTCATTATCTCCATTTATTTTTGGTTTCCATTCATTATCTACAAATTCATATTCTACTATAATTTCTTTCCAAAATTCTGATATTGCATAAACATTCTTAGGTATTTTCGGTAACTTTAATTTTGGATTATTTGTTGCAATAATCTTCCAATCATAATTAGTAATATCTCCTACTTGAAAGATTGTCTTATGAATAGTATTAAAACACCAATCTCCATTCAATCCTTCTGAAACGGTATTCGTGTTTTCTTTTATTCTATCATTTGATACCACATACTCAAAATCACCTTCAATTTGTTCGTCTACAAAATAACATCTTTGATGAATTTTTAAATATTCTATTTTTTTGTCTTGAATTTCTTGCATGGTTTCTTCAATAAATTCTTCTGAATAATAGATGAATTGAGTTTCAAGAAACTCTCGAATTTGTTTTGTTGAATACATTTTCATATTAATTTATTTTTTTTAATAATTCAATTTTTGCTTCTAATTCTAATATTCTGTCTTCAAATGGAGTTTCTTTTTTATTCATTTCTGTTATTAAATAATTGTAAGAATCAATAAAATCTACAATTTTTTTATGAACTCTACTCCAATCTTTGCTTTCATATGCTCTTATGAGATTGTGCCCAACAGCAATTATATTCACTATTGATATATCATTTTTAATGAGATTTCTTCTCACTGCTTCTTTTAATTCATTTAATTCTATTACATTTTCATTAATTGAATATTCCAATTCTTTTATTTGCTGAGCATGATATTCAATTGCATATTCTTTCATTGCTTTGATGGCCTCATCATAATCTGTACAATTAATAAAAGCGTTTGTGCCTCTTGTTAATCTTTCTTCCGGTGATTTCATAATTTTATTATATTTGATTTTTATTTTTTAATTTGTAAATATCTTTATCTTGAATGGATATCAAAAAATTCATTTACAGACATTTCTTTTTTGCTTGTATTGTCTTTAGAAATTTGCATAAACTTTTCTAATTCATTAATTATCTGCCCTTCTGTCTTTGGATTTAATTCATTTTTTTCCAAATAATCTTTAAATTCTGATATGCAATAGGAACAGATATAACCTATAGATTGAATATAGGTATCACACATTATGTTACCACAATCTTTTCTTGAACATGACATGACTCCCATAATATTTATTTTTTATTTTTATTATTTTATATCTTTTGTGATCTGATTTGTACATTTACTTTCTAAATTACATTTGCCATTCTCATATTCATATGGACATAATCCTGCTCCTACCACACTGCAATATAATTGATTACTTTGCTGAATATCATTTGGTATGTTTAATAACTGTTTCTGCGCTTCTAAAAATTCTTCTACTGGTATTTTCGGGTATATGTTTTTTTTCATTAATTGTGCTTTGAATAATCTCGCAAGCAATTGTTCATTAATGCTATATAAATCATATGGCCAATTTTTAATTCTTCCATTAGATTCAATTTCTATTTTTGAACCGTCGAACATTAAATAATATCCAATTGCATTTTGTTCTGCAATTTGACATCTTAAATCATTAAATTCATGTTCGTTTAAAAATCCAAGAGAATTTCCTTTTTTGTTGAACACTTCAACGAGTTGCACTTCATACCTATTAACTTGTATCATATTCTTAATTTTTAATGATTAATTACAATGTAATACCCCTCCAGGTAAAAAATCAAATTTATGTTCTTTTTTTACACCTTTATGAGTTTGATTTGCACACTTAGCTTTTTTCCTTGCAATATAATCTTTTGCAGATTTTACTTTATTTGTTTCTTTGAAACTACTCCTTTTAAAGAAAAATTCATATTCAAACATAATTTTAATATTTAAAGTTTATACAAATATATGTAGATTTTTTGAAATAAAAAAATATTTTTACTATAAGTTATAAATTTCTATTTCTAATAATCTATTCTTTAACATTCTTTGATTATATTTAATAACTCCATCTTTTCTAACCACTATCCATTTCAGTATTTCTTTATCTATTGGTTTTTCCTCTTCTACTAATTGTTTCAATTTACTCTTATTAAAATTTCCAATTCCTTTAGCAAATACAAAATGACTCATTGCTAACATCTTATATTTATTTTCTTCTTTATTTAAAATTGGAGTATAAAATTTTACCATTCTTATAGCACCTTCAAAATCTTTTATTAATAAACTATCTGCATATTCCTCTGATATTGTATCTGGAATATTATCTGTAGCTTTTATTTTGTGTCCATATCCAATTGTCCAACCATCTGTATCTATGCCAGTATGATATCTTACTCCACTAAAGGTCTCATGTTCCTTGATTTTTTGTATTATTCTGTTATATATAAACTCATATTTTAAACGATCTTTTAGCACATTATATTTATATACACTTTCAGAAAAAACTGGAGTTTGGTGAATATATAGCGGAAAAAGAAACAAAAATATAAGAATAAATTTAATCTTTTTTAGTGTTTTCATAATTATTTTTTTAAAATTTATAAACAAATATAGTGATTTTTTTTGAATAAACAAAGAATTAATTAATTTATTTTTTAATTAATTTTTAAGGAGTGTATGTATGAACATATAAAATAATTCAAACGAAGCAGATTATATGGATCAACATATAAAACAAAAAGTCCTCTATTTCTAAAGGACTGGCCCAAAATATCTCATTCTGGGGAATATATGAAAATCAAACTTATTTTTTATGACTTTTCAAATTTCTCATTAATTCATTGAATTCTTTTTTCAAATTAACAGATATATTCAACGAATCAAAATATTGTTTCATGATATTATACACAGGTTTTTTATTCTCAGAAATCATTTTATAATTTAATCCCATAGAAGTAATCTTTTCAGATAACAAACTTATATAATCTATTTTATAATCATCTTTTACTTGAACCGATACTTTCTTTTCTTCTACAACTGGTTTTTCAATATTTTTTATTTCTACTTGAACGGATTTACTGGTTAATACTTCAAATGTATCTTGCCAAGGAATGAAATAAGTTTCTTCTGCAATTACTTCTAATTTTATATTTCCTGTTTCCTTTTCTTCAATTAAAGTCTTTAATTTTTTGATTGGGATAGAACATTTTCCCTCTGAATCTACTTTACCATAGAACATGATATTATAATCAGAATTTTCTAATACAAGTCTTGCAGTGGTATTTTTTATGGAAGCGCCATTTAATTTAATGTCGCATTCGAATAGTTTGGATTTATCTAAATATAGTTGATACGCCATTTGATTATTGTTTATATTTACAATAAATATAAAATTTTTTAAAAAATCTTTAATTTTTCTGCAAAATATGTAGCCAATGATTGACCATTTCCTGTATCATTGTTTCAAAAGTATATTCTGGCTTCCATCCTAATACTGTTCTTGCTTTTGTTGAATCTCCTCTTAAATAGGGTAATTCTTCAGCTCTCATATACTTTGGATTTTGAACAACATAATCTTTATAATCTAAATCTAAACTTTTAAATGCTATTTCACAAAAATCTCTGACTGAATGAGTTTGCATTGTACTAATTACAAAATCGTCTGGAGTAGAATGATTTATGATTTTATACATTCCCCTAACATAGTCATATGAATGCCCCCAATCACGAAATGAATCTAAATTTCCTAATTCTAAATTTGGTTGCATTCCGAGTTTTATCATACATGCTCCTTTAATAATTTTACTGGTCACAAAATTACTTCCTCTTCTTGGACTTTCATGATTAAACAATATACCATTTACTGCATGTAATCCATATGCTCTACGATAATGTCTTACCATATTATATGCAAAAACTTTTGAAATACCATAAGGTGAAGTTGGATTCATTGGAGTTGTTTCTCTTTGATACATATCTTCATCTACAGATAATCCGAACATCTCGCTACTTGAAGCTTGGTAAAATTTAGCATTTGGGCAAATAGTTCTATAAGATTCCAACAGACTTAAAACTCCAAGAGCATTTGTCTGCGCAGTAAATAATGGTATTTCAAATGATATTTTCACATGGCTCATTGCCCCCAAATTAAATATGAAATCTGGCATTACTTCTCTCAATACCTTTTCTATAGAAGAAATATCTAATAAATCTCCATAAAACACATGAATATTTTCTTTTATATTTTCTAATCTATATTGTTGGTTTTCTGCAACTGAATGCCGTCTAACAATACCATACACTTCATGATCGAGAGATAATAAATATTCTGAAAGATAACTTCCATCTTGTCCAGATATTCCTATGATAAGACTTTTAATTTTTTTGTCCATTTTCTATTTTTAAAATTATTCTACAAATTCTTTTTATTTGATTTTTTGTCAATGATAAACTACTTGGTAAATATAAATATTCTTGATATATTTTTTCAGAATTAACAAATAACTCTGATGTATAATATGGAGGATTCCAAGAAATAGGTTTATAGTATTGAACGGATTGTATGTTATTTTCTTCTAATTCTTTTATAATCTGTTGGATTTTTTTAGTTTTATAAATAACCATCCAAGTTGAATCCATGCCATATGTAACTATATTTTTTTTCAAATATATTTGATACCAAGAGAATATCATATCTCTTTTAAATATCAATTTATTTATATCTTTTAATTGTGGTAAAAGATATGATGCTAATATATCATTAAATTTAAAATTAACACCTAAATTTTTATGTATTCTATCTTTCCTCCAATCGTCTCCATGATCTTGTATTTTCTTTAATTCTAAATATATGTTTTCATCATTTGTTACTACTGCACCGCCTTGTCCACAGGTAGCTATTTTTGGCACTGAAAAACTAATTACTGAAACCGTTCCTTTAAATGCTTTTATATTTCCCAATGCTTGAGATGCATCTGAAATTATGGGAGTAGAATATCGGTTACAAAAATCTACTATTTTTGAATATTCTCCTTCTGCATATGAATTATGATTTACAAAAATAATTGCTCCAATGCTATTTTTATGTTTAGAATATATCTTTAATAATTCACCATAATCCATGCACATTGTATTTGGATCGACATCTATCAATCTAATTTTATATCCAAGAAATTTAGCTGCATTGTGCGGAGCTATAAAAGTATATGCAGGTAATAAAATTATTTTGTCTTTAGGAATATTTAAAGATAGAATAGCCATTATTAATGCGGAGGTTCCAGAGGTGGTTGCAACACAATATTTATTTCCTGTCATTTTACATAGCTCTTCTTCTACTTTTTTAGTTGTTTCTCCAGGTCCAAGCCAACCACTTTTTAATTGTTTGGTGACAGAACGAATATATTTTTTTTCTATTACTGGTGAGTATTGTACTATTCTGCTCATAAAATTTCGTTTAATTTATTTATTAATTGTTTGTCAAAACTCAAATAATTATTTGATATTTTTAAATTTTCTTTCAATGCTTTTTCTTTAGATTTATAAAAAGTCGGCGTTAATTCATTACACGCTAAAATGATATCTGAAACGGATTCTACCTTTATTATTCCATCAATATTAAAGAAATTTTCAATATTTTTACACCCAACATATATCGGTATAGTTTTAGTTTGAAAGCAATCTATAATTTTTTCTGACCACATATTTAACATCGTTTCGTTTTCTATCACTATGTGAAATTGACTATCAAATAGCGGTTCTTTATATTTGTATAATACTAACTGATTACTATAATTAATATTATTCAATTTACTGGCACTACTCAAATAAAATTTCTTTGGAATTATTATTTCATTTTGCCTATTCCACAACTCGTGTCGTTTAGCATATCCAGATAAATTATGAATATTTTTTCCTCCTACCAATGTAGAAACTGAAAATTCTTTTGTTGGAAAAGTATAATGATGCACCCAAGTATTTGATGGATTAAATAATCTTGCATTTGGAATAGAATCAATTATTTCTTGGAAATATGTAAGAATAAAATCAAAATCATTTTTATTAATTTTATCAATAAAAAATTTGTTAAATGGTTCAAGAATAACAAAGATATTTTTTTTATTTGATTCTACCTTTCCAATAGTATCTACAAATACATTTACATCTTTATTATATTCTAAAAAATAGGTTGGCCCCCAAGTATTAAATAATTCAATCATATCCTAATTTTTTGGCTCCTTCTAAAATTAATTTTGAATCTCTCATTTTAATCGCCCTTGCAGGAGAACCAACATAAATCATCCAAGGTTCTGTATCTTGAGTTAAGACTGAATTTGCACCTACAACAGATCCTTCTGCAAGAGTTACTCCTGGCATTACCACTGAATTTACTCCCAATGCAGAATATTTTTTAAATGTAATTGGTTTATTAATTACATTTCTAAATTCTATAGGAATAAATGGACAAAGAAAACCTTGAGTGAAATCATCACTTGCACATATAATTCTTGAACCGGTTGCAATAGCACTAAAATTTTCCATAATTAATCGCGACTTTGCGCCACCGATAATACTGACTTGTGGGGCTATATGAATGTAATCTCCTATCTTTGCTCCTGTAGAAAAATAAACGCACATATCAATGGAAACATGATTACCAATTTCTATCAATTCTGGTCGTGTTATTTGTGCTGTTGGATCAATTCTTACATCTTCTCCAATTGATTTAAAATTCATAATAAATTTATTTAAAATTCATATAAAGCCGCACCATAAGTCCAACCCGAACCAATAGCAGCAAATAATATTTTGTCTCCCGGTTTTAATTTACTCCAAGTTTCATGTAATAGAATAGGAATTGTTCCAGAAACTGTATTAGCATATTTATCCATATTCATCATTACTTTTTCTTCTGGCATATTTATTCTTTTTGCTACTTCTTTTAATATTCTAATACTTGGTTGATGAGGTATTAAATAATCTATATCATCGATACTCATATTTTCATTATTTAATACATCTTCGATTGCAATTGGCATTGTTTTGATTGCTGCTTCATAAACCATCTTTGTATTCATTTTATATGTTTCATTAAATTCACATTCAAATCCAATTTTATTTTCACTCTCAGAATATAAAGTAAAACCATGAAATCCCTTCGTTTTAGATTGTGATAAAACTGCGGCTCCAGCTCCATCTCCAAAAAAGATACTATGTTTATGATTCCAATCTGTTATCTTTGAAAACCTATCTACACCTACAACCACTATATTTTTACACATTCCAGAAGATATATATTTTTCTGCGACAGACATACCAAATAAAAATCCACTACAAACTGCGGCAATATCAAATGCAATTGCCTTTTCTAATTTTAATTCATCTTTTATTAAACAGGCTGTAGAAGGAGAAACTTTATCTGGAGAAGTTGTGGCTACAATTAACATATCAATATCTTCATTTTTTAAATTTGCATTTTCTATAGCTTGTTTTACGGCAGTGCAACCTAAAGAAGTAGATGTTTCTCCATCTTTACAAATATATCTTTGTCGAATATTAGTATTTTCTACAATCCATTCATTGGTTGTATCTAATTTAAACTTATTTATTAAATCGTCATTAGTTATATAAACTTCTGGTAGGCAAATACCAGTTCCTATTATTTTTGTATAATTCATCTTTTATTATTTAAATATGTCAATATTGTATGTCTAAAGAAATTATTTGCTATTGCTTCATATTGTGGAGTTTCAAATTCAAAACCGAAATGTCTAATAGCTGAGCTTGGGAATGCCATTAAAGCGGGAGAAATACCTGGCATTACAGTTCCAGATTGTAAATTTGTTAAATCAATATTAGAATGTTCTTCTAAAGGTTCTAAATTAAGAATATTTAAAATTTGATTTGCCATATGAATAAAGACAGAAGAAGTAGGATGACTATGATATAAAAATAATCTTTTTGTTTTTAAATTATCATTAATAAAATCATGCATTTTTATATCTATCGTTTCTTCTTTATTTTTCAAAATATTCATATTAACTCTATGTCTAATATCATAATTAAAATTTATTTCATTATTATCATATAGATTTAAAATAGTATCTTTAGAATGCCCAAGTTTTATTAAATTATCTAATATATCAGTGTTTTCAATTACATGCTTGTAATTATCTAATGCAGACCAATCGTCTGTCGTGTCTCCTTTTATTCCAACTATTAGAGGCCAAAAACTTGTGTTATAAACATAAGGTATAGATATTGCAATGCAAGTTTCTTTTAAAAATGTTTTTACATAATTTGTAGCATTTTTACCATAAATATCATCTAATGGTTGATATATAAAAATATCAGCATTTTTTATATTATTAAGCATTACATTATTTTCTATTATTATTTTTTTTTCATGTAAAAAAGAATAATTTAAAATTGTTTGCACAAACGTATATTGACTAACAAATTTTTTATGGAGCATTAAAAATGTTTCTAACCCCCTGCCTTGGCATGTAGAATATATAACTATTTTTAATTTATCCATTTTTTATTCTATTTATCAATTCTACCATCTTATTTACAGTATCAAAATTTTCTGGTATTGATTCTTTTACAGGAATTTCAATATTAAAAAGAGTTTCAATCATTATTAATACATGCACCATACTTAATGAATCTACATATCCACCATGAATTAAAGAGGTATCATATGTAATTTCTTCTACATTTCGACAAGAGCAATCTTCACCTGGAAACATACAATGTGATTGATGTACTTTTGTAATTGGATTTCCATATTTTTCTTTAATATATTCTAATATTTTTTCTTTCATTGTTTATTGTATAAATATTTTATCTAATTGTTGACCGAAATAAGGCCCTACTTTATATTCCATGACTAACGTATCGTCTTCCAAAATTTCATAGGTATGGCCGCCGCGAAGCGTAAATGATGTATCTCCTGCATTTAATATTGGAGTTTCTAAAATTTCATCATTTAAATCATAGAAAATACATTTCACTGAACCTTGTATTATACACCAACTTTCTTGTGCTATATGATTTGAGAAAGTTATATTTCTTTCAATATGTTTGTGAGGCTTAAAGGTTGTTCCAATAACCAAATTTAAGGCTGAACATTGAATAAATTCCATTTCATCTATTAAATTTGTTCTACCACTTTTAAAATCTTCTTTTCTAAAAATTATATGAAGTAATTTATTTGGTTCTATCTTCGAATATATTTTTTCCATTTTTTTATTCTTTTAATTTATAATTTTCCCAAACAAATTTATATTGATATGTAGGATAATGAGTCAATAATAATTTATCTAATATTTGTTGTCTTCTATATTCGGCATGCGGCATCCAGTCATGAAATTGAATTTGAAAGTTTTTTATCTTTAAATGTAAATTATTTTCTATGATATGATCCATTAAATCAAATTCTTCTCCTTCAATGTTAATTTTCATTAAATCTATTGTTTGAAAATTCTTAGATATAAAGAATTCTTTAAATTCTATTAATTGAATAATATTTATATATCTTGAAGGAGCAAACAACGACGTAGAATCATCATCTAAATAAATTGTTTTATATTCTGTTTTAGGTGAAAATCCAAAATTAAAAGTATGAATTTTTTCATGCATGTATAAATTAATTATCATTTCATCGTAGAACTTTTTAACTGGCTCAAATGTATATATGTTGCACTTATAAATAGAACTCATTAATTTGGTCCATTCTCCTTTATATCCTCCGACATCAATTATAGTAGACAATTCATTTAGATCATATTGAATTCTATGAGTTTGGTCTCCATTATCTTCTTTCCATTTTTCTAATTGAATTAAATCCATAATATATTTATTTTAATATTGAAGTATAATCTGCATATGTATTCATTATATCACTAAAGTCTGCTCTTTGCCACGCCAAATGAGGTCTGAAAACATAACAATTAAATTTCAATTGCAATTCAGAATATAATACATCTACTTCATGTTCATATTTAGAAAATAATTTTATTACCTCATCATACACGGTGTTTTTAATAATATAAGCATGCGTGGTATAAGTTTTAGTCACTTTATAAATATTATCCGATATTTTAATTAATGTATTCTCTCCTTCTCTATCATTGTGATTGCCCCCAAAATAAATCATATCCCAATTTTCTGGAAGTTGTTTATAATATTCTTCAAATTTTTCTAAAACATCTTCTTTAAATTCGACATCATCTTCAAAAACAGCTACACTTTTATAATTATTTTTTCTAGCATTTTTTATTATATTTAAATGACTGTTTACGCATCCTATATTTCCAGGTAGTATTTCAGTTTCTAAATTTTGAATATTTCCTTCAATTGCAGGAAATCTTTCAACAACTAAATTATATTTGTTAAATTCTTGCTGAGCTTTGTTCCATCTATCAATTCTTTTATTTAAATTAATACAATATGCTTTATCAAAATATTTATTCATATTTTTTAATTAAATCTGATTTATATTTTAAAATTTCTAATTTATTTTCCATTTTTGATATTCTATACAATCTATCTATTTTATGCATTTTAGTTAATGCCTCATCCTTTCTAAAATATGAAGGGGGGTGATGCATATGAAATATTTCTACAATTGGAGAATCACAGCTGCCAATTTTGGTTAGGGTCTCAATCTTTTCCCAGAAGAAAGAATCTTCTGGAGAATACCCATTAAATAATTCTGGATCATATCCTCCAATATTAAAAAATGTTTCTCGATTTAATAAAATCGATCCTCCAGGAGCTTTGCCATTTTCAAATAAATTTATATCTGGATGATTAATATTGACATCGTTTATATTTGTTTTTAATTCTATTAATGAATTAGTCAATTTTTCATTGCAATATAATACTCTTCTTTTATTAAAACATTGTATTGCAATCAATTCTTTTTGTTTTATATTTTCAAATACATTTATAAAAAAATCTTTTTGTACCAAACAATCTAAATCATGAAACATTAAATATTTAGATTTAGATGAAAATAAAACTCCAATATTATGTGCTAAACATTTATTAAATATTTTATTAGATTTTAACCAAATATAATTTACCTTAAATTCCTTACAAGTTTCTTCATGTTCTTTTCCTGGTGAATCTTCAACTACTGTGAATGATATTTTTTTTGAAGTATTTTTTTTAGCTTCTATAAAATAATGCAGCAACGGTTTTAAAAATTCTTTTCTTCCACGAACTGGAATTATTACATTTAAATCTAATTTATTTCTTTTTTTTATTAGATTATAAGAATTCTTAAATATATCATCATAATCAAAAGAATTAGATTTTGTTAATTGTATTATATTTAAATTTGAATCCATGCTTCTGGAATTATATCTTTATTATTATAAGTATTGTTTTCGAACCATTTTATTGGTCCTATCACCTTTTTTTCTATGTTTTGATTTAAATATGCTCCCCACCATCCGAAAGAACTATTTGAAATAATATTGTGATTACAAACAGACATTAAAAATAATTCTACATAATCTTTTTCATTTTCTATGAACACAAATTGTTCTCCTATAAAATAATTTTTGCACCAATTAATATCATCACTGAATATAATGTATTTGTCAACTGGTATTATATTCATTCCTTTTAAATAATATTCTATTGGTTGGGTATTATGAATATCTGGATATTTTAAATAATCTCCTCTTCTTACATGAATTGAACAAGTTGTTTTATCTTTAAATAATTTTTTAAAACTATTTAATTTTTCTTTTATGAAATCTGCAGGTTCAAACAGATTATATACAAAATTTTTATCACAATTAAAATATTTTTCTGATTGAAAAAATCCATCATAAAATATATCCTCGATTGGTATTTTTATTTCTTCTGAATATTCAAATGGGAATTGTTTTGTTCTTTGATTTTGCATGTAAACATTGTTCCAATGAAAATTCTTAAACATATTTTTGTATTCAATTGCATTGTTTCCATACGCATTTGAAATATCTCTTAAATTAATATCTGTGTTTGGGTAGGTTATAGGTATATTGTAATTTTTAGAAATATATTCTAATGTTGCAATTTGAAACATCATATTGCATAATCCGCCTTTTAAATTACATCCTATCATCGTGTATTGGTATAAAATCGATCAACAATAAAATTCATATTTATAACTTTTTTTTCTATATCAGAATAAGAATTATTTTGAGTGGCTATAATTGGATAGACGGTAAAACATTGAAATTTAGGTTGAATTTCATTAGAATAAAATACATCTATAACTGGGCAAGAATCTTTTTTTTCTATTATATAATTCATTACATTATTTCTATTATTATATAATATAGCATGGGTCGCAAAAGAACTTTTAACTTTAAATAAATTATCAGAATATCTATCTAATTTTTTATGTGTATTTAAACCAAGATATAATAAATCCCAATTTTCTGGAAGTTGGTTTATTGCCAATTGTAATGTATTTTCTACATCATTTAAAAATAAAACATCATCTTCTAAAATTAATACTTCGTTGATATTATTTTGAATGCAATGATCAAACAAAGTTAAATATGACAATTTGCATCCTTCTGCTCCTCTTGCATGCTTTATTGCATTAAATCTTTCTGTATTAGATAAAAATGGATAGTTATCTTTTTGAATAAGAAAAGAATTCCATCTATCTTTTCTCTCTTCTAAATTTATACAAAATTTTGGTATTTCATTTATCGACATAACAAATATTTTTTTATTCTTGTAAATCTATTAAACTTCCAAATCCACCTGCAGAATTTGTTCTTTGCAATCCTGTTAAAATGTCATTAATCCAAACAGGATTTAATTTATTATATAGTTCATTTATAAATGTGAAATCTCCGGTTTGAGCATCATTAAATTTTGTATTGTTTAATTGACTAATATGAAAACAAAATCCAATCATACTGATGTTGCAACTAACTGGTCTCATTCCAAAATAAGCGGCTCCAGGAATAGTATAACCAGGAAATTGTACTTTCCACAATAATAAATTTCTTTCATTATTCATATATGGAACAAGAATTTCTAAAGCATCATTTTTCATAAATTTATCATCGTCATCTAATATAATCACCCATCCATCTTTTACAATTCTTAACATGGTATTAAGATACAAATTATAAGGAGCGTGATTTATATTTTGTTTTGTTTGTCTGTCTAATCTTACAATATTATCATTTGAATAATAATATTCATCAATATAATCTAAACTTTTAATATCATCAATTCCTAATATATGATTAGTATTACAATAGGTTTGATTTAAAATGCTTTCTCTGCAATGTCTAAAATAATTTGGTCTACTTGCAGTTCTTGTTAGAATGTTTATAATTGGATCATTTTGCATGATTAAATAATTTTGAGAAATATATTAAAATTTTTTTAAAAAAACAAATAAATTTTATAAAAAACCTACACATATGTAATATATAATTAATAATTATTTTTTTTAACTTATTTCTTGATATTGAAGAACATTACTATTATCTAAATATTGAATTATATTACTATCGTCTGATCTATTAATGACATTTTTTGTATATGTAGAATTAAGTAAATTTAACAGTGCTTCCGACATAGATCTGGTGCACCTTATTCATTTTTATATAGATTTAATTTTTCTGATTTTCCAAGCTTCTCTCATTTTCTGCCTTGTTTCATCTGAAACTATTTTACCTTTTTCTGTTGAACTTATTTTTCTTTTAGTTTCATCTGAAACTGGAGGTCTATTTTTAGCTGATTTACTCATTTTTCTTTTGGTTTTATCTGATAATTTTTTACCTTTATTAGCTTCACTGATTTTCCGTTTAGTTTCATCTGAAAATATTTTACCTTTAGGAGATTTACTCATTTTTCTTTTTGATTTATCTGAATGTTTCCCTCCGCCACCTAATCCACCAATCTTCAAATTATATGTGTCGTTTCGTTTAATAAAATCTTCATTAACCAGTTCAATTTCTTTTTCGATCATTTCTTGTTCATTATCAAAAATAAATAACACTTCTTTCTTGAAATTCTCTCTCCCACATCTATTAATTGCTCTTTGTAAATGTTTTCCAGATCCTAAATAATCATCATTTATATCTTCAGTGAAATGCATACCAATATAAATTTTGTTATTAATTAAATTTATCGTCTTGTAAATTGTATATTTCATCTTTTCAGATCTATATTCTTTTGCCATTCATATGCATCTTTACAATGATTCTTTCCTAATATAAAATCTATTACCATTACAAATCTTATTCCGCTTTCACTTAAATAATTGTTTTCTAAACAATGTCCTAAAGAACAAGAGATTGTAATTTCAGATTGATTGAATAATGTTTTATCTCTATATTCTTTTCTAACATAGTTGAATAACATTATATTTCCAATGACTACATTTCCAAGTCTATCAAAGAATAGAGCTACCCATAAGAAGAAGTCCATTACTAATTTATAGAGTTCTACAAGGAATTTCCATAGATAAGTAAAGAAATGCCCTACTCTATATATTTGAATTAGATTGGTTATTAATCCGATTGGGAATAATACCGTTGATAGTAATATTGCAACTATCATAAAAATTAATTTTTTTAAATGTTTCATGTTGTTTTTTATTTATTTTTTAAACCTCAATTCCTTCGGTAAATTTGATGCTGCCTATTTTATCTCCTGCATAACTACCTGCTATAACACAATATATTGATGAAGTGTGCGTATTGTCGGTTGATGGATTATTACCAGAAGATACTGTCATTAATTGATATACATTTCCATAATTTCCACCTTTAATATAAATTGTAAATACTCCTGCTATAGTTCTTGTTATTTTTACTCTATATATTTTATTATCTTCTAAATATGCTGAAGTAGATAAAGCTAATCTTGTAAAAACTCCACTTGAATATCTACCAAAATCTAACTGCTCTGAACTATTTATATAAATGGTATAACCGTTATTGGAAGTATTGGTAATTTTATTATTTATAAATGTTATTCCAATTCCAGCGTTTCCTTGGGTTTTACTTATATCAAACTCCCAAATTCCGTATGCCTGCTTACTCGGAAACGATATAGTACCTGCTGTTGTACAAGTAAGCATCTTACTACCTTTCTTCAAATGTGTCAATACAGCATCATCTGTTGTCAACTCTTCAATTTTGAATCCACCCGTTCCTTTAATCCACCCTTTTGGTTTAATACTTAACCCCAATTCATAATCAAAATCTTCCTTAAAATTAACTCTCTTAGCAAATTGATTGTGATAATCTTTTATTTCATTAATTGATAATGCACGGTTGTAGATTCTAATATCTTCTATAATGCAATTGGTATTGCCATACCCGGCATCTCTTTTAGCTACATATAAATCGGTTATACTTCTACTTACTTTTGTTGCCGATGTTTGATATTCACCGTCTCTATAAAAATTATATAAAGTACCTACCTTTGTCACGGTAATTGTATAATATGTTCCAGCAATTTGAGTATTTACTGATGTAACAGTTGAAGCATCATAAAACCCCCAATATCCAATAATACTTCCGCCAACAAATATCCCAACACTGCTCTGAATACCTATAATATAATGATATGCTGCCCCGACATTTCCAACATATAAAAATCTAAATGTTATTGTCCAATCAGCTATATTTAATCCTGTCTTGCTTGCATAGTTATTAACACCATTAAATAAAACACCATTTTTTCTTGAAGCTGGACTGTTATATGCTGTTAAGTGATTACCATTTCCGCTAATATCCAATATCTGATTCTTATTGCTTATCTTCATATTATAAGCAGCCAACAATCCTGTTTCATTACTTAATGATATAGGTTTAGGATATGTGAAGTTTGACTTTGGTTTTGCTAATGGTTTGCCTTTTAGGAAGTCTGCATATGCTTCATTTTTTTGACTTTCTGTATAAGCTACACTCTCTATTTTTAATCCATATATTTTATTACCTATGCTTGTTGATGTAAATCCAACATTTGTCCCCAATTTAAAATCTGTTGGAGATGTTAAATCTTTTATACTTGTTCCTAAAGATATAAATGAAGCACCATTTATAGAATAGAAAAATTCGTCTGATTGTCTTTTAAACAAAACACAGTGATTTTTATTGTTCAAAATATTAGGTATTGTGTATGTAGCACCCCCCGAATTTAAGTAGAATAAAAGAGTTTTATTAACTGAATGATAGTAACAAGCTAATCCCGGATTATAACCATTTGAAAATAATATTCCAGACGTTTCGGTATGTAGATATAAAACAATCGTAAAATCAGAAGTACCATAATTTACAATCTGACCATAATTTAATGACATATTTGTTGACCCATATCTTAAACAATTACCTTTGGTATTTTGAGCTATATTAAATGTTCCGGTAATAGTAGGCAATACACTACTCACACTATCTTGCAAGCTGCCCTTTCTAAAATCTATATCAAATATTTTGCTCATTCGTAGTTCTTTTTTTGATAATTATACAATTGTGATATTTCTGCTGCTGATAAGAGTCTATTGTAAACTCTATATTGATTTATAAATCCTAAAAACTGTGTATCTCCTGTATATAAACTCTTTTTAGACATTATCTATAATTACATTTTGAATTTATTATACCATCTGTATCTCTTACAGAAACTCCTGCTTCTATTAAGCTTTTCAGAGGTGCACCCGCTTCTGCCATTCCCACAAAGTAGTCATAGTCTCCGACAGGATTACCTTCTGCAACTAGGAAAGTTGCCGAATTATTAATAAAAAGAGAAACTGTTCTATCTAAATCCCCTATAAAAGTTTCGTCTATAAAATGTTTCACTTTTAAATCTATAGAAATGCTTTTATTTATTTCATCAAATTTAAGATCATATATTTCTACCTTTCTTGTAATTTCTGAAAATGTAGGATGGTTTGAAATTGTTATATTAAACATATATTTTTATTTAATTGTTTTTATTCATATTTTATGTATTCTTCATCTGAACCGAGGCTGTCAATTTTATAATGAAAATCTATTTCTATTAGGCCTGCATCGTCTGTGTAATCGTCTGTTCCACTCGCACTGGTCGCATCTCTAAAAATTCTACATAAAATCATAGAACTAAAGGTTTTTCCGATAGCTGATAACGTTCCAATTTCAGTTATATAATGCTTTTCAGCAATTAAATCTTCAGATAAATTATTTACATCTCCATACACTATTTGAGTATCTGGAAAAACTCCTCCTATATTGGCCCAAGTATATTCCAACTCCCAACAGACATCTTGACCCGCTCCACCGTTAGTTTTAGGAAACCAATGTGCATGGGGCTTCTATATTGGTTCCTTCCTCCCAATTGTGAGGTAATTGAACAGGAAAATATAATTCTTCTTCTACATCTGGGTCAAAAAACCAAGTAAACACTCCTTGAGAAGAGCCGCTATTAAACGCAACTGTAAATCCAGGATCTTTTGATCCTCCCGCTTTTGTTGAAGTAATAGGTACTTTCATAACATCCCATTGGATAGCATCCCCATATGCTCTTATATTTCCATTTTCATTTATTTCTAAATAATTTCCGGTGCCCATATTACCAATATAAGCAGCTTTAAAATTTGGTTTTCCAATGAATCCTGCCATAATTACGGTCTATAATATTTAGTAATATAAATTGTTAGATCTCCAGGAGTCACTCCAACTGTGGTCGCATATGCTTGTAATTGTATGTATGGAATTACACCTGTATCAAATTCCCAATATTTATTGAAATCTAATGAACTACTCTCCCATAAAACAATTTCTCCAATTCCATCTATAATAAATTCTTCTGTTCCACTTTCTGTATGTTTTCCAAGTGCTTTCATATATGCATCTTGACTATCGTTTGCATCTACAACCACAAAAATACCTAAATGAGTGTATCCTCTCATATCTATTTCAGCACCATAATCTGCATATGAGCTTGTTAAATTTTGAGCAGATACAAGAGTTTCTACATCTGTATATCTATTATATAAAGGAGATATATCAGATACTTTCATTGCTCCGATATCAAAATCTATATGTGGTTCTCCATATTCAACTAAAATTTGTAAATTATCTGTTGAATACATTGCAGATGTATTTGTTTCAAGTGTAATTACATTGCTTGATATAGACCCTCCTTGAGTAGGAGAAGCAAAATTATATATAATACTGCCGGAGGTGGCGTTTGTGATTAAAACCAGATCCTCAAGGTTTATTGTCTCCAAACCAGATAGAGTTATGTTTCCAGATGCTGGAGTAAATGTATAAGAACCTATATCTTTGCCTACTAATATTTTCATAAATTAATTTTTATTTTATTTTTTTTATAATGCAGCTGCCATTGCTATTACGAAACTCGCACTTAATCCTGTAACGGCTTCTACCGTTGTATGTTCCCATTTTTGGGTAGAAGAATTATATGCTATAATATCGTTATTATTTGGATTTATAATATCTAATTCTTGATTGTTTATATATAGCGGACCATTTAAATAGTTAGATCCAGAAATAATGTTTGTTCCATCCATGTAATTTGAACCCGATAAATAGTTGGAACCAGATAAATAGTTAGAACCAGAAACATATAAATTTCCTGCAAAATATATTGAACCGGAAATATGATCTATTTTAAATGGTACTCCAAAATTAGAATCTGCAAAATATGTTTCATCATATCTAAATGTATCTTGTAATTTAATTAAATTGCAAGGATTTTCAAAAGTTGTAAAAAATAATGAAACTCCATCTGTCGCCAATTTATTAAATTTATTTTGTCCGGTTGGTAGAGTAACAGAATTTATTTCTAATGTATTTGGATTTACTCTTAACAATTTTACAGGAGAAGCTTTCATTGGACACCACAAATATTTCCCATCATACAACATTCCCCAAGCATCGTCTAAATCCTCAACATATAAATGAATATAATCTGCAAAATCATTTTTATTTAATCTATAAATCCCTCTATTTGTATCTGCTCCCGCATCCAAAGAATTTAAAGAAGAAGCCCAAACATAATCTCCAACGACAACTAAATTACTCGCCAAAGCATTGGTAGGTAATGCGTAATTATCTGTAAAGGTAAAAGAATCTAAATCTAATTTTTTTACTGCTGCATCTCCATATACTTCTGCCAAATACAATGAACCACTATCAATTGCAACAGATGAAACAACTTCAATTCCTGTGACCGGAATATTTATTTCATTTGAAATTGTATAATTATTTAAATCATATTCTACAACTTTTTTTGTTCCATATGCAGTAACCACATATAATTTATCATTCTTAGCAATACATTTACAAACCCCTGCTTGATAATCTGAAGATGTTTCTTCAATTACTATTTCATATGATAAATCTACAGGATCAATTTCAGCAACTCTTATTTTTCTTCCATCATCTATTGGATCTGAAAATGCAACATATAATTTATCTGTATGTTCTGAATAAGTAATTGTTTCAATAATAGAATATAATGATAAAGCATTAGAACCAGGAAAAGTTATAATTGTAGAATCAGTAAAATCCCTCACATTTATTTTTGCCAATCTTGCTGGCATTTGCCTTGTTCCAATATATAAATGCCCTCTAAGATAAATTATTGCATGCGGGTCTCCAAAATGAGTTGTGCTATATCTCGCATAAGCTTCAGTAAAAGATTCAACATTACCTAAACTTCCAGATGCAATTGTTAATATTTCTTTTGTTGTATCATAAAAGTCTAATTCATTGGCATTTGCTAATTCTCTTTGTGTTTCATAATCAGATTTCAATGAAGTTTTATGCACTTCTTTCCAATATGTTCCATCCCATTTTTCTAATCTATTATAATCTGTATTTTTTATAATGAAATTAACCGGTGGCGGTGTAGCAGCTACATAAGCATTTCTACTTGCAGTTGTAAATTCAGGATATGATATAGATTGTATTATTGACTTCATGTTTTTTAATTCTTACTTTAATATAAATATAAAAAAATAGTTTTTTATTTTAACTAAACCCTTCATAAGCAAATCCTGCTCCACTATTATATAATAACTCTACTTCCTCAGCAGTTAATTCTCTATCCCAAAATGCTACTTCATCTATTTTTCCCATATGATATTGAGTAGTAGCAGTAGGTCTCGCACCAATACAAAAATTAGAAGTATTTATAATCGTATTGGATAAATTATCATTATATACATCATTTACTTCTAATTGATTATTCACATACATTTTAACTCCTGTTGACAAAGAATTGCCGTTGTATGTCACAACTATATGATACCAACTCCCAGCATTTATTTCATACAAACTTCCAAAAATTGCCAAATAGTTTGATGTTGTATTTCTTAATAAAAAATATAATTTATTTGGTTGCAACGCTGCTCCAACATTTCTTGCCATTAATAACATACCTCGGCCATCGCCGGCTCCTTCCATTTTACTTATTATTGTATTTAAATAGGTTTCATTATCTCGATTTATCCAGCAAGAAAATGAAAATGGCTGAGTTCTTTCATATCCTAACACATTTCCGTATGATACATATTGAGTGCCATCACAATTAACACAATTATTTAATATACCTGCTACACTTGTCGTCGTATTAGATACACTATCATAATTATTGGCATGGGAATCTAAAGATTGTGCTCCAGACGCCTCGTCTAATTTCCAATATGATTGTAAATTCGTTAATAGATTATTTATAACCGGAGTATCTCCTTGAAAGTTGCTAAAAGGAAATCCACTTCCACTATTATATAAAATTGCTATATCATATTCAGATAATTCTTTACCCCAAATTCCAAATTCATCCATACTACCACTAAACGGATAACTGGATCCAGACACAATTCCGAAATTTAATGATCCAGACGAAATTATTGAACCAGACAATACATTGAACTCAATTGAAGAACTTTCAATGGAATTTAAATACAGATGAACTCCTTCTGCAGTAGAACTTCCGTCATATGTAAATGCAACATGATTCCATCCTGGAACGACCGTGCTTCCTTCAACCGCAATTTGATTTTCACTTGTTGCGTCATTTCTTAAAACTAATTTTAAACTATTTGGAGTTGCTTCGTCATTTGCTTGAATAAAAAAGAAATATCCTCTTAATGAACCAGAACCAATATGATTTGCTATTATAGTTTGAGTTTCACTTGATTCAGACCCACTTACCCAACCAGAAAATGAAAATGCATCTGTAGAATCAAAGGCTAATACATTTCCTAAATCAACATAAGACCCGGAAAATTCAAAAGCAGTATTAATTTTACCAACTGAAGAAGAAGTATTATTATAAATGCTATCATATTCATAAACAAATGAATCCATTGCTTGCTCCCCACTACTTTCATCAAATTTCCAATATCCTTGTAAATCAGTTAAAAATGTATTTACAGGTATAGGCGGAGCCGGTTCTACTTGATTTTTATTTAATGAGAAAAATAAATTATAATACATAATTAGATAAATTTACCATACGTAACAAATAAATTAGAATTAAATCTTTTAAAACTAATAACCGAATAACCATTTGGTTCAGTATTTATACTTCCACTTATAGGAGGAGTTCCATCTATGTATTTAGTAGTCAAATCTTCATTTTCTACTGCAGATATTATCCATCCTCCGGTTCCATCTTGCAATACAAAAATATCTCCTCCACCTTGATTAGGAATATTATTTATTGTTAGCAAATCAAGGTCAGCAGTTAGAGTAATAGAAGCATTATTAGATTTTGAATAATCGAGAATTGATTCGGTGGCATTAAAAGTAATTTCTTTATTTACATTTATTCCTGTTGAATAATATGCAGACATCATTTTATTAATAATATTGCTACTAATATAAGAATAAGATAATTCAGTTGTTCCTCCTTCGCTATAGGATGTAGATTGATTATAATTTGTTAATAATAATTCATTATTAATTACAACGCTACATCCATTTCCTCCATTTTTATATCCCGCAGTATTATCAGTATAAGTATTAATAATATATGGTAAATATTCATTATCAGTTTTTATTGAATCTACACCATCTAATAAAAATTCTCTTAAATTAATCAAAGTTAATTTCCAGGTTTGAACTTCTACTCCATTGTTTCTAATCCAATAATCTATCGTCAACCATTTTTCGTTATTTATTTCAATAATATTCATTTGAGGCAATACCGAACATGAATTTACTACTGTTCCCATTGTCACACCTACTCCTTCTAAATAAGCATATCCGCTTAAATAATCTTTATCATTAATATTTGTTTGAGTGAGTGTTTCTGTGCCGTCCGCCCAAGTTCTACCATAGTCTTTTGATGTCATGATAACAGGTACATTATCTCCATCTGGATTTTCATATGCTGAAAGTCTCATAATCATTATAAAAATACCATTTCCACAATCAACCATAGATTGTTCTCCAAATTCTTTCATATCACCCGTATCATTAATAAATGCAACAGAATAATCCGGATCCCATGTTTCACCATTATCGGCGCTTTCTGCTAAACATACTGCACATCTTCCGACTTCTGAAATTCTAACCCAATAAGGAGTAACTAAATTTCCCAAATCATTATATATTGCTTTATTATCAAATAAATATGGTTGATATATAATATCTGGTATGTCCGGGTTTACAATTTCATATGGTTCTGACCAAGTTAATCCAACATCATCTGTATATAATACCTTTGATTTTGTTGCTGTTACATCCGGCGAAGTTCGATATTGATAAAATATCAATAATCTTCCGGTCTGTGTAAACATTGCAGTCCAATTTCTACCATAATCTGTTGTAACAATTCTTGTCTGAGTTCCGGTTCCATATAATCCAGTCCATGTCTTACCATTATCTGTTGACTGTCTTAAAAAGAAATATTGAGTAGAAGTAGTATGAGAAGAATATATTCCATAACAAGTAATTAACATTCCATTATTTGGATTTCTTGTAATTCTCGGTATCATTAAATATTCATTTCCTGCATCTGTCTGACTATCATCCCAAAATTCTAAAGTGTCTTCTGGTATAGAATAAATGTTATTTCCGTCGTCTTCTGTCCAACTTCCATTATAATATTTTTGAACAGTGCCGGTAGTCGTATTATTTATTCTGAAATTATTTATAACACCTGTAAGCGCATCTCTTTGAGTCGTTGTATATTCTGGATAAGGTATTGCTTGAAGCATTGTTTTCATAAAAATTCTATTTCTTTTATTATAAATATAAAATTTCTTGTTTTTTAAATTTAATTTGTATATATTTTCAACATGAAACTAATATCTATATCAGAAAATTTATTAAAGAAGATAAAGAAAGAATATAAGAATTTCAATATAATAGAATTTGGAGAAATTGATATTACTAACCATATTCTATTGAATGAAATTAATAATATGTCTTTATCATCTGAAATTTATTCTTTTACTGTTAATCAATTGGAGGAGAATAATTTTATTTCTAAACAGCATTCTTCTAGAATTTTTGAGTTGAATAAAAAATATTTAAAATTAAATAAAAAGAAAGATTTAATTCAAGTAGATAATACATTAAAGAAATATCCATATCAAGTAGATTTAAATAGTAATTGCACATCAAGTATTTCAGATATTACAAATTATTACTCTTCTTATTATGAGGAAGATTTCTTTAAAGAATTATTTGAATATAATTACAATGGTATTGGAAAAGGAGAATTATTTTTAGGAATGCTATCCCAATTAAAGAAATCAAGTCTAATTGGAGATTTAAAAATAAATGAAGAAAATATTGAAGTGAAAGCTGACTTCTCAAGATTTAAGCATGTAAATGGATATAATTCAGTAAGAATAGCTTGGAATTATTTTAAACAAGAAATATTGAATAAATTAAACAATAATCAACTATTAATTGAAGAATATAAATTAGAAGATCCTAATACCTGGAATTTTAATAAATCAACAATTGATTGGATAATAAATAGATTTCAAAAATTAATAAAATTAAAAGCGTGTGAATATGAACAAATTTTTGATTTATTATTTCATACTTTTAAAATGATTTATACTGATATTTCAGAAGCTTTATTAACCAAATATATTGATAAATTAATAGATGATATTAAAGAAAATAAAGGACAAGAATTTTTAGATAATTTTCTTATTCTTCAGTTTGATTATTATCAACATTTAACGAAATTTAATTATATGATATTAATTGACAAATCAAAATATTTAATTTTAAAAGATCCACAAGATTTAAAATCAAAATTATCTTTTATTAGATATTCCAGCTTTTCTTGGAAAGAAGATAGAAATTGTGTTTTTTCGGTGAGTTTAAAAAAATAAAAAAACTTTATATTTATATACAAACTTAAATAATAATTGATATGAATTTATTTTTAATTGCTATTATTGCATTGGGTTTGAATTTTTGTGCTACTATATATTTACAAGTATGGCATGATAATTCAACAGACCTTTCGTCAAAGAAATTATCAAAGTCGTTAAATATTTTTGTAACCTTTCTTTTAATTTTATTGGTTGGATTTACAATTAATCAAACAACCGGATTAAATTTTGTGGACATGATAATTGCTACATTAGGATTTTTAATTTTAAGATTTAGTTCTGGATTCTATATAGCTTTTAATTTATTCAATAAACTTCCAATGAATGGAATTGATGAGTTTAATTATGATTCTATTTTATACTTAAAATTAAAACAACCAGAAAAGCATGGAGCAATGCTTAGAAATATTGTTACGGTTTGGAGATGGTTATTGTTGGGAATTGTTCTATATATTTTTACTGGGTATTTTTATTGAGCTTCTTTTTCATAGTTTTTTAAAAAGAAAACATAAAATATGTTTTCTTTTTTTATCTTATATTTATATGTGATAAGAATTATTTATTATATATATTATAAGATAATGTTTAAAACAATTAAAAATAGATTAAAATTTTACGATAATATTTCTTATGAAATTATCAAAGAAATGAGTCATATTTCTAAAATGTAGCATTGTATAATATTAGGCAACATTATTTTCAAACTTCAAATTATTTAACATATGAATCAAATTATCATATTGCAAAAATAAACGAAAATTATAAATTATTGCCGAGTCAAACTGCTCAACAAACTTTAAAAATAGTTGATAGAACATTTAAATCATTTTTTGGTTTATTAAAAAAAAGAAATCTTGGGAATTATAATAGAAAAATTAAATTACCAAGATACCTAAATAAAGATGATTACTTTGTTTTAATTTTTACTCCTGCCCATTTCAGAATAAAAAAAGATAAATTATTATTAACTTTAAGCAAAGAATTTAAGCAAAAATACAATTTAAAACAATTGGAATTAAATATTAATTCAAATTTATTTGAAAATAAAGAAATTAAAGAAATTAGAATTGTTCCAATTTTTAATGGTAAATGGTTTGAAATTCAATATATTTATAAAGATTTAAATGAATATAAACAAATAGGAAAAAATGATAATTTTATTAGCATTGATTTGGGAGTTAATAATTTATTGGCTTGTATTGATAATGTTAATAAAAAACCAATATTATTTGATGGGAAATTAATTAAATCTAAAAATAGATATTTTAACAAAGAATTATCTAAATTAAAATCGATTACTAAAACTGTAAATAATAAAAATACTTCTAATAAAATTCAAAAATTGAAGAAAACAAATTCGAAGAATTGCGTAATCTACCGAATAATACAACAAATAAAAATCATTCAGTAAAAATTAATACAACTAAAAAAGTAAGATTTACTTCTGATAGAGGTCGTTTCAAATATGATGATTTTTATATGACCGAAATTGTGTTTGAAAATCATAAAGTATGTTTATGTAAATCTAATATAGATGAATTAATTTTGTTCAACAAAGTTACTAAAGAAGTACTCACTGAAAATGTTAGCTATGGCAATTATTATGCAGAGAACTTCGAATAATTTTTACATATGAAATATAAACATATTACAAAAAAATTATGAAAGAAACACAAGAAATTTTATTGCAAATTGGGTTTAAAAACATTAGTTCAAATATATGGGATAGTGAATGGTTCGGAATATTTGCGTTGGTAGATACAGCTGCACCGGAAGAATTAGCCAAATTTATTTACAATAGAAGTAGAAAAGAAAAATTAATATGAAAAAATTTAAACTTACAATTATTATTAATGAACGGTCGGTAAGCACTACAACTACCTCCACACATAACGAAGATGAAGTTATGGAAGATATTGTTGAAAGTTTGATAAAGGAACAGAATGTAACACTCCAAAAATATATAATTGTTTTACAAGGTGGTAAAGATAATGGAAAAGCCAAACTATCAAATTATAATGAAAGGATGCTAAAAAAACCAATAAATGTAGTGCTTGAAGAATGTTTGTTGGAATATATCTTCTAAATGAAATAATACAACGGTTTTAAAAAATTTTTTTTGTTAAGTTCAAAAAAATTGTTATATTTGTAATATGATACAAATTAAGAATATGACATTTTACGATTATTGGGAAAGAATTCCGATTTGGAAACGAATCAGTCTATCAGGTACATATCAAAGTAAAAAACATCATCCGGAAATTTGGGTAGATATTCATATAAAAAATGTATTTGAAAATGTAGAAAGATTTTTTGGAGATGATATAGATTTAAAAATTTGTGCTATTTTTCATGATATTGCTAAAGATGATACAGCAGAAAAAGAATTAGTGATAGATGAAAAAACTGGATTAGCACATATAAAAGTAAGTCATTTAAATCATGAATTATTGGCTTTACCTTATATTAGTAAATGGAAACATTTGTTTGATGATTTACCAATTAATTGGATTAAAGTAGAAACAATAATTAGAAATCATTTGAAAGCTCACGACTTTGTATCTGGAATTTATTCTAAGAAAAAATGGAGAGAATTTAGAGGATTAAAATATTTTGATGATATAATTGCTTTTGAAAAATGTGATAACTATAAACCTTAAAATTTTAGAATATGGATTATGAACAAGATAAAATCGAAAGAAAAGAAAAATGGATGAAAGAAAATGCCTATAAATCTCAACTATTGGGAAGCGGCATTTTACCAATGAATCCAGATGAAGGGTTTTATATTACAGTTGGAGATATTAATATTTCAGAAGATTTTTTTGAAAAAGAATATACTGCAATTGTAAAAGCATATACAAAAGTGATGGACAAACTTGAAGACTATTATATTAACTCACAAAAAAAAGAAACCTAACTAAATAACAATCATATGATAATTTTAGAAATTGCCATTGCAATGGCATGTGTCACTGCATTATTTCTTCATATAAGAAACAATCGTAGAAAAAAAGTAATTGAAACTGAATTAAAGCTTGTCGAAGACAAATTTATTGAATTTATATCTGTATTCAAGGAAGATAGAAAAACTATCAAAGGATACTTTGATGCTATTCAAAGCATTAAAAAAGATTTAAATAAAATAAACAAAACTTCAGAAGAAGAAGCAATAAAAATCACAGAAAGATTTAAACAGTTTGATAAAACTTTATTTGAAGTAAATAAAAAAATTCGAGATTTAAATACAAAGAAATAATTATTTAATAAAATATTTAAAGAATGAGAGAGATACCGAAAGATTTGAAAATATCAAACCTTAATTGGAAGATATTGAATTTTGCTATAGAAAAAGGAAAAAATGTATTATTGACTGGTCCAACAGGCACAGGTAAAACGAAAACAATGTACAAATTAAAGGAAACATTTCCAGAACGTCCTTTTTTTAATATACCAATGGGTTCATCCCAAGATGCAAGAGCTACTCTAATTGGAAATACACATTATAATCCTACGATAGGAACATTTGTGGTTTCATCTTATTTTGTAAATGCAATTCAAACAAAAAATGCAATAATATTACTTGAAGAAATTTCAAGGTCAAGTATGGATGCTGAAAGAATTCTTATGTCAGTATTAGACGAACAACAAAGATTTTTAAGAATAGATGAAAGTAAAGATACTCCAGAAATATATGTAGCAAACGGAGTTTGTTTTTTAGCAACTGCAAACATTGGAAATGAATATACTTCTACAAGAGAATTGGACAGAGCATTTAAAGAAAGATTTATTGATATAGACATGGATATATTAAATAAAGAAGAAGAAATAGAATTACATAGATTTAATTTTCCTGATATAGATGTAGATATTATTACTAAAATTGTTGATTTAGCCATGTTCACTCGAGAAGAGTATATAGAACAAGAAATGAATAGATTTATTAATACTAAACAAATAACTTCTTTTTTAGAATTTATTCAAAGTGATTTTACATTTGATGAAACATTGATTGCAGTGATTAAAAATAAATTTGAATTGGAAGATTATATTAAGATATCTCAATATTTAGAAAAATTTAAAGAATAAGAAATGGAAACAACTGTTATAACCAAAGATAATATATATCGTATCTTTAATGAATTATTGTCTGTATTAGAAAAAATAGAATATTTTGATATTACTTCATTAACTCCTTTAGGCAGTACCAGATTAATGTTACAAGGAAAGGGTAAAGATGAATCAAAAGATTTAGATTTTGCAATTAAATTAAATTCAAATTTTAAGAAAGAAGAACTTAAAGATTTAATTCCAGAATTAGAAATAAAATTAAAAGAATATAATGTAAGTTTAAGAGAAGGAGATTCAAGAAAAATTATATTTTCAAATGTCATTACTTTATATCTTAACCAAGATGAAAATACATATCAAATAGATTTAATGATATCTGATAATAATAAAAATAATTTTAGTTATCTTACTGAATTAAGATTTTATTCTAATGAAACAAAACCATTTTTAAAAGGATTACATCGTACAGAATTAATTAGAAGTATGCTTAAAGCAAAAGGATTGAGTATCGGTACTTCTAATATAAATAAATTTGGTTTGAAAGCTAATGGAATTTTTAATACCAATGAACAATATTTATCTTTTATCACTAAAAAATTTAATTCTGCTCATAAAGAAGAAATTCAAGAACATTGGAAAGAATTATATGATTTATTAGAAAAATTGAATATAAAAGATTATCTTACAAATAATAATATTCTAAGAACAAGATATGGATTTGTTCATCCTGATATAGAACATACGTTTACTGAAGGACTATTTGAAAAAATTCCTTATAAAATAAATAATAGAATACCTTATTGGAAGAATATAGTCTCTGAAGTATATAGTATTAAAAAGAATTTTAAATTAGATACTTTTGAAGAAGTTCTTATATTTTTAAAAGAAAATCATACAATTCCAGAAATTGGATTTATTATTCGAGATTATATATCAGAACTTAAAAGAAAAACAACAGGTGATTTTTATAATGAAGAAATAAAAAATATTTTAGATTCTTATTTATGCTCATTCAAGGTAAAATTATAGTAGAACCAGACGATATAACTAATAAGCATAGAAAACAATCTGAATGGAAAAGAATGTCTATTATTTCTTTTGATGATGATTTATGTGATTATTATTCTTGGTTTATCTATAAGAAATATCTTTTAAAATTAAATAAACCTATTCGTGGTAGCCATATATCCTTAATCAATGATAGTGTTAAAGATATAAAATTTGGTTTAGGAATAGAAAATGATTTGATTATTACTGAATATTGGAATAAATTTAAGGATGAATGTAATGATAAGATAATTGATGTTTATTTATCTAATGAAATTAGAAGTAATGGTAAACATTGGTGGTTAGAATTATTACCAGAATCAGAAGAATATTTTTTGTATTTAAGAAATGGACTCGGATTGGGTGAACCATTTTATGGATTTCATTTATCTGTTGGAAGAGCTAATGAACATAACTCGATTGTGTCTGAATATTGTGCAAGATTATTAGATGAAGAATGAGTATAAATTTTATACTCATTCTTCAAAAAAATTATTCTAATTCAAAATCCCATTTATCTGTTTTTGGATGATACAAAGCAGTCAAAATTCTTATACCTTTTGATCCGCGTTCGTTATGTCTATATGATATATATATTGGCATCCAATAATACGGACTAGATTCGACATTATCGTTGTATTGTGCATTAACAGTGCCCATTGAAACTTCTTTAAAAACTGTTTTAAATATGCCAGTTTGTGAAACAAGATTTTTTGTTGTTGAAAGTGAAAAATATCCTCCATTGGTTTCTTCTACCTTATCAAATTTAATTGCTACACCTGTAAGAGATTTAATTTTATTTTCTAATGGTGCCAAAGGAACTGATTTAATGTCAAATCCTTCCATTGCTTCATTCAATTGTTTTTTCAATTCTTCTCGAATTATCGTTCTAAGTTTAATTTCGTTTTTATTCATTTTATTTTGTATTTTTTTCAATGTAATCTGAAGTTACTTCAATTCCTAAACTAATATTTCTATCTTTAGCGAGTTTATTGTAAGGCTTTATAGCAATTGTATCTCCATATCCAACCTGCCCGTGTGTTCTTAGTTTACTTGATTTTATTACAATCCATTCTTCACCGTCTTTGAATTTAATAATATCTCCTTCCTTATATTCGGTTCCTTCATTTAATTTTTTTTTTTGAATCTGACAATTGTTTCAGCATCTTATTAAACTGTTCTGTCAACGGCAATAATTCTTTATAATCTCTTGTTAATGATTTAGCTTCTTTAATCAAAGCAATCAATTTATTTTTCTTATACAAAAATTTAGCTTTAGGTGTATTTACAGAAATAGTAGAAATACCTTTACCAAACATTTCATCTAATTGAATTGAATCGTCTCTTTTTTCTCCTTTTCTTGTATCATTTAATAATTCATTTAATATTGGATTAATATTATGTCCATTATCTGAATAAGCGTCAGAAATATTTTCGATTAAGATTAAATTTTTATATGTATTATAATCTAAATCTTTTACTTTGCTACCTATTTTTACTTTTATTTTTCCTTCCTTTAATGATATAATCGTTCCTTTTAAATTTCCTTTTTTGGTGTTGATTATAATTTCATCTGAAGGTTCAATGATATTACCTTTTTTGTCTACGAATGTTTTCATATTGATTTGTGTTTAAATTTTTTGTTTTTTACTTATTATAAATATAAAAAGTTTGAAAATTATTGTTTATTTTAATTTTTCATATATTTTAATCATATCATTAACTGGTGCATTCAGTTTTAAAACCCCTTTTAATCCTATTAATATTCTATCCCTTTCACCTTACCCTGCTTCATCAGAAGAATAATTAAGACTATATCCATAAGAAGAAATTGAAGACCAAAGATTTTTTAATGACCAATTAAGAAGCTTACCTAATTCTTCAGCTTCTTTATCATTTAATTTTTCTTTAGTTGCTTTTTGATATAATGTATCATTTATTATATGTTCAAAGTTTTTTCCTTCTGATAATTGTTTCTTCAATTCTTCTCGAATTATCGTTCTAAGTTTTATTTCGTTTTGTTTCATATTATTTTTTTTATTTAAAGATTCTTTTAATTCAAATTTAATTGAAAACATATCAGATTGGAAATCTACTACTTTTTTATTTGTAGCTTTTTCTATGTCATTAATTACAGATTTATAATCGTGCTTACTGGCGGAAAGATTTAATACTTCAAAATAGTTTTTTGCTTGCTTTACTCTTACACCCGAATAATTAAACAATGATTCAATTTTTTCTTTTGTATTCATATTTTTTAAAATATAATTTCATCAATTAGTTGGTTCAAAGTTTCTAATGCTTTAGTATATTCATTAACAGCGTTCATATTTTTTCCTTCTGTCAATCTCATATATGCTCCTTGAGTTGAAGGAGTACTCACACAATCAAAAGCGACAAGATCAAAATCATCTTGAACTTCAACTGTATTATTTGCAGATTCTTTTACTGACCCCAATCCTCTACTTGAAATACCAACAGTTATTCCGTGCAGAAGGTAACCTTCCAGGATTTTCCCATTTGGAAGATTAGTTAATACTTCAACATCTCCTTTTAAATCGTCGCCTTCCCACCACATCTTAACTACATTTAATGCACCGCGACTTAAAGAAATTGTAGATGAGTCAGGATGATCCAATTCCCCAATGGCGTTATTTATTGAGATATAGTTTTTTTGATATTTATTTGCTTCTCTCAATAATACCGGTTTTGGATATATTCTTCCATTAGCATTTTTTGCATTTGCTCTTTGAAGAATTACTCCTCTTAATATTAATCTTCCATTATTTTGTAATTTGGATTCATTGATTAATTGAGCAGATACTCTTATTTGTACTATTTCAGATGTTAATAATTCTTTCATGTTTTTTGTTTTAAAAAATATTATTTATTATTTTCTTTAAAAACTTCATCTCTAAATTTAGTATTATTAAATAAAGCAGTTAAAGATTCCCAAATAAAATCAAATTCTTCTTTTGGTGTAGATTTTGCATTGTCTACTTGAATAGATTTCATTAATTTTTGAAATAAATCAAAATGCAAATTTTTAATTTTATTTACGGAGTAGTCTGATTTTTTCCATTTGTCGTCAACTGCTTCTGTTAATTGTTTCTTCAATTCTTCTCGAATGATTGTTCTAAGTTTAATTTCGTTTTTATTCATGATTTATATTTTTTTCATTTTAATTAATAATTTAGTCAATTTATCTTGGGCTTTATTCAAGTTATTTTTAGTAGACGCCCAATATTTTTCTGAACTGAATTCTGTTTCAGTTTTTAATTTATAAATTTGATTTACCATTCTATCTAATCTAAATAAATCTCCGTTTATCTTAGAAACTGCTTGATTAATTTTTTTCTTGGTGGATAATTTATCATCTGATTTAAACTCTTTATAATTTGCTTCGGTCAATTTTTCAATATCTATTGTACCAATTACATTAGAAGGAACATTCATTATCTTTTCTGGTTTCTTTGTTTTTCTTGGTTTTAAATCTGATTTTTTATTTCCAGTTAAATCATCTAAAACTTTATACCCTTGCTTCTTAGCTCTTTTCTTTTGTTGAGTCATATCGGTAGAAAAAGCATTCGGAGTATTATATCCAGCTACATTTGCAGTAGTGGTTATTTCCTCTAAATATTTTTTGATGTATTTATTTAAGAGTTTTATGTTCATTATATTTTTTAGATTATAATAGTTTTCAAATTTTTAATTATTTCATAATATCTCATCAAGTTCAATATTTGATCGTCTGATGCGACATTACCTTTAAATTTATTTTCCATTTCATTCAACACTACTTCTAATTTCACCTTTAAATTTCCTTCTTTAACTTTCTTAATTAATTTAGTCAATATCACCTTAGCATTTAAAGCTTGTTTATCAACATATTCTTTCAGTTTAGTTGAATCAGAAATATTATTAATATATTCTTTCAATATACTTTTTTGCTTATCATCTAAATCTTTATATTTATCATTAAATTTCTGAACAATTATCTTATAAGTAAGCATTCTTAAATCTTCATTTAATCCTTTATAATCTTCTAATTCTGTTTGAATTTTATTAGCTGCCTTATTTGTTAATATATGTTCAATTAAAAATGATTTTGCTTTAACAAGTTCAGAAGGAGAAATATTAATTTTAGCATTTTCTAACAGTTTATAGATAGAAGCTAAAAGAACATAATTATTGACCTTGCTTTTTAAGAAATCTTTCATTTCATATGTATCTCGAATTTCTCCGATTAGCATATATTTTTCTTTCTGTAATTTCTTATAATTAAGAGTTCTAAAAGATTTTACAGAAAGGTTTAATAACATTTCTGCATCTTTATATTTTTTGAATTTGTCTTCAGCAAGAGTTTGATACAATAATAATTCTTTACTTAATTCAGTATCTTTATTAAAATATTTTTGAAGAATATTTTTCGCTTTGCTGGATTTGTTGGACAAGATATCTGAGGTTACTTGTTTCATTAACAACTCAAATATAATTCCGGTATTTTTTAATTTCTTATGAAAATTTTTTGCCATATTGACAGTATTTTTATTTTTCGTTATTTTTCTTCTGTGATATGTGAAAATGATAGATGTTTTCTATTAAAAAAAGTTAATTATTTTTAAATAAATATAAAATAAAAAAATAAAATACGAAAAAGATTAAAAAAACCGAAAAGACTTCTTTTATAAAATAAATATAAGTTAGATGAAAAAATTAAGTTCTTTTTTTATTTCTTATATTTATATACAATTATAAACAAATTTAATAATAAAAATATGAAATCTTTCGTAGACAAACAAATGGTAAATGAATTATTAATTCTTTTGGGGCATTCAAATATTTCTATAACTGATAAGCCTTGTTTTTTGTGGGATGGCGATAAAGTAATAGAAACTGAAATTTCGGCTTTAGAAGAAATACCCACAAATAGTGAAATAAAACAAGTTTTATCTTATACATTAAATGAAGAACTAAATTTTTCAAATTTTTTAAATTTATATCAAGATAAAAAAATTGTTTTAATGGCTCACTCAGACGGAAAATTAATAAACGAACAAAATATAATTAGAGCATTCATATCAAACTAAAAAATAATTATATGCATTATTTAATCTACCAGCTTACAAATCAATTAAATGGTAAAATCTACATTGGCTCACATATAACAGAAGACATTCAAGACGGATATATTGGAAAAGGAAAGGAATTAACAGAAGCAATATTACAAGATGGATTTCAAAATTTTAAGAAAGAAATTTTATATGATTATGATGATGAGGAACAGATGAGAGAAAAAGAAGCAGAACTATTGACATGGGAGTTTATAAACCGTTCTGATACGTATAATAGGCAACAAGGTAGAAAGCACAAACCAAAATACAATGAATCAAGAAAATTATCTTCTCCCGCTAATCTTAAAAAAAATATTCAAATAACTCTGGATAAAGATATAATTGACTGGTTGGAAAATAAACACATTAAAAAATCAGAATTGATAAATACATTATTAAAAGAATACAAGAGTAGAATTTAAGTAAGGAAATAAAACAAACATATATTTATTTATAAAATAAATCAACAATGGCAGAACAAAACAATACATTTTTCGACAGATTAGAAAAAATATTCAGAAAAGGAATATTATTAAAAGGACAAGAATATGCAAAGATAAGAAACTTTGATATTGATAAAATTCAATCAAAATTAAAATTAGATACAAACATAGTTAATGCAGACACGACTTCTGGGTTTTTGAAATCTTCTTATGCAGATAATATTTTAATGCATGGAATACAAGTTACCAGAAAGAATTTGTATATGGATTATGAAGCAATGGATGCAGATGCCAGACTATCTTCGGCGCTCGACATATATTCGGATGAGGCCTCAACTCGGAACGAGTTCGGAGAAATAATTCATATAGATACAGAAGATGAAAATATTAAAAATGCATTAGAAAATTTATTTTATGATATATTAAACATAGAATTTAATTTATGGCCTTGGGTTAGAATATTAGTAAAATATGGAGATTTATTTTTAAAATTAGATATTACTGAAAAAATTGGTATTACCAATGCTTATCCATTATCTTGTTATGCAATACAAAGATTAGATGGAGACAATGGAGATGTTTCGTTTAAATATGATCCTTCATTAAGTTTGCAAATGGCTCCGTCATATAAAATTAAAACTTTTCAAGATTATGAAATAGTGCATTTTAGATTATTATCTGATTTTAATCTTATTCCTTATGGTAAGAGTATTTTAGAAAATGGTAGAAGAACTTGGAAAAGAATTACTTTATTAGAAGATGCAATGTTATTAGCAAGAATAATGAGAGCACCTGAAAGAAGAGTAATTAAAGTTGATGTAGGAAATATTCCACCTAATGAAGTAGCCGCTCATATGAATTTAGTAATAAATAATATGAAAAAGGTTCCTTATATGGATCCGGAAACGGGTGAATACAATATGAGATTTAACCTTATGCCAATTGCATGGTATTCAATAATTCCTTTATTAGATGGAAGAGAAATAACAATAAAAGAATTATCAGAAGAATATGAACAAGGAAAAATAAATTATGTATATTCTATAGATAAAAATGATAATAATAAAATTGTACCCGGAAAAGTTGAATGGTGCGGATTAACTATTAAAGAAGCAGATATAATAAGAATAACTTTAGATGATAGTAGTTATTTAGATGTTGAGCCATCACATCCAGTAATGTTAAGAAATGGAGATTATAAAATGGCTAAAGATTTAAAAGAAGAAGAATCTATAATGCCGTTTTATACTACTTTATCAACTCAAAAAAACATTGCAGATTATGAATTAATTTTTAATCCAAAAACAGAAAAATATGAATATACTCATAGATTAGTTGCATCTGCTTTAAATCTAAATGAGTATAATGCAAACAAAAATGTAGTTCATCATAAGGATTTTAAAAAATTAAACAATTCTCCAGATAATTTAGATTGTTCTATGACATCTTCAGAACATATTAGATATCATAGAAATAATACGATGTGGAATAATAAATCTCAAGAAGAATTAAATATTATTAATGAGAAAAGAAAAGCAACATTAAAAGAAATGTTTAGTTCAGGAGAATTAAAAATTTGGAGCAAAGGCAAGACTAAAGAAACAGATATCAGATTAAAAAAATTAGGAGAAAAAATATCTGGTGTTGTTTCTGAACAATTTAAAAATGGTAGGGTTGCAACTTTTCAAGATAAAAAACGACCGGAACATTCAAAATGGATGAAAGAAAATATGATACCCTATATAAGAACTGAGGAAACAATAAAAAAATTAAGCGATAGTAAAAAAGGAAAAAAATCAAAATTCGAAAATAAATTAAAGGGAAAATCTTACGAAGAAGTATTTGGAATTGAAAAAGCAAACGAAATAAAAAATAAAATAAAATTAACTTTAAAATTAAATCCTATGTCTAAGGAAGAAAGATTAAAGAAAAGGAATTTTATGAAACAAGAAAATAAACGAAGATGGGAAGATAAAAATTATAAAGAAAAAGTAACAAATGCAATGAAAGATAAATTTGATGATTATTTATTTAATACTATTAAGATAATCGTTTCAGAAAATGAAAATATGACAATAAGAAAAATATGTGATGAGATGAATAATATTAATGGATTATATGAATATTATTTGAAATTAAACGCAGGTAGAAAAAAACCTAAAGAATTTATGATGCATACAATTAAAAGAGCAATTCGAGAAAGAGGATATATAAATGTAGATGAATTCATGAAAAAGGTTTCTACATCAAAAATAAATCATAAAATTAAAAAAATTGAATTATTAACAAAAAAAGAAGATGTATATTGTATGACGGTAGCCGAATATCATAATTTTGCTACTATTACTCATGAAGGAGAATCGAGAAACGGTATATTTGTTAAAAATTCAAGCTTGGAGGATTTCTTTTTACCCGTTCGAGGAGATAAAAGCGGAACTGAATTTGATACATTACCAGGAATGGAATTCACAGGATTAGAAGATATTCAATATGAGATGAATAATTTATTAGCAAGTTTAAAGATTCCAAAATCGTTCCTAACTTTCGAAGAATCCATGAATGCGAAATCGAATCTCGCGAGTGAAGATGTTAGATTTAGTAGATCAATAGAACGAGTTCAAAGAGTAGTAGAAACTGAATTAACAAAACTTGCTTTAATACACTTATATTCTCAAGGATTTACAGATGAACAATTAACTCAATTTGAACTAAAATTAACTACTTCTTCTAAATTAGCAGAACAAGAAAGAGTTGAATTATGGACAAGTAAATTAGAATTAGCTAAGAGTTTTATAGAAGCAAGATTAGTTCCAATGGAATGGATTTATACCGAGTTATTTAATATGACAGAAGACGATTATAAAAAATGGCAAGAAAAAGATATTCCAGAAGATTTGAAAAGAATGTTTAGATATAATCAAATTGCTGAAGAAGGTAATGATCCAGCTGTTACTAAAGAAACTTCTAATACTAAAACTGATGAAGATACTTGGTCAGAATCTAAATTAAAGAAATCAGATACTGCAGAAGATTTAGATACTAAAAAACAAAGATTAATTAAAGCTACTTTTGAACAGTTTGATAAAAATAAAGAAAAATCAAATAAAAGATTGGTAGAAAGAAAAAAACAATATAGAAAAGAAATGATTAAAAGAATGAAGAATACTAATTTATTAAACGAAAAGAATATATTGACTGAAGAAGAAATTATTCATAAGATAGATACAGTTAAAAAATCTTTGTAAAAAATACATTAAGAAATAATTTTTAAAATCCAGTTAATTAATTTTAATTGGATTTTTTATTCAACAGCCAAGTAATATCTTCAGTTCCTCTACCATTATTCATTTTCCAAGGATTTGCTCTATTATAACCAGAAGAAAATATCAATGGAATTTGTTCTTTCTGTTCTACCACATCTTTACCAAAACTATTTAAAGTTGCTTTAGTTAAATCTATACTCGCTTGCTTTATTTTAAGTGCATAGGCTTGAACAAATACTCCAATAGCATATGACATAATTAAATCATCATTATAACCACTTCTTGCTTGAGCTTTACCGTTTTTCCAGACAAATACTTTTATTTCATTTAATAATCTTTTAGATCTAATTATTACTTCTTTACTTTCTATTATAGATATAAATTTTTCTATGATTAATGGTCTTGATTTAGATGTATTAGAAAATCCAGGAACCATACTATCATTATTTAATAAATCTATTCCTTTTCTTAAATACATATTTGGATCTGGGTGTGGGTTACCTTTTATAGAATAGTATAAATTTTCATAATCTAATTCAATTAATTTTTCTATTACTGACCATCCTAATCCTGTATTTTCTACAATTAATAAAGCATTATTCCAATCTTTAGCTATTGAATATAATAATAAAGCATATTCAGTAGGGGGTAATTGATCTTTAAATTCTGCGCATTGTTCTAATGTTTCTGCATCTAATATATGAAATGCTGAACTATCTGTTCCATCTCCTCTCGCTACATCGGCAGGAATTATGTAAGATTTAGTTGGATCTATTTCGGTATATTGGAAAAACTTTTTTCTTAATTTCTTTAATAATGGCTCTATTATATTTTCATGTTCTTCATACCATTTGACAATGTCTCCTTCTATTACAGTTTCGCCAGAACTCGTGAATTCACATTCACATTCTTGATTTGCTAATTTTACTCCCAATTGTCTTGTCTGTGCATCTCTCCAATCTTGTCCTCGTTCTGGATGAACTGTCCAGTGCAATTTTATTGGATTAAAATCATTATCTCCTACTTCTGCTTCTGTCCATTTTTTATGAAAAAATCCTCCTTCGCCATTTGGAGTAGATAAAATTACTGCGCTACCTCCTGTTGACAAAGTGGGCCAAGCAGCGGACCATAAATCATTGATTAATCTTTCTTTAATGAAGGCCGCCTCATCTATCAGAAGAAGGGAAGCGGCGCCCGATCGCCCAGCATCTTCTGAACAAGTTTCTGCAGTTATTTTTGATTCATTTCCGAATTCTTGAGATTGAACATTATCATATGTTCTATTAGTTCCCAATTTTGAATCTTTCATCCAATCAGGCAAACCATTATACATAACTCGTACTTTCTTAACTAATGCAGAAGCAACTTTAGATTTAGTAGCAATTACAATTACATTAAATCCAGAAACAAATAAACATTTCCACAATGCATATCCAGCAGTAAGAGTAGAAATACCTAATTGTCTACTTTTTAATATAATATTTAATCTATGTTCTTCTAATTGTTGTACTACATTTTCTTGAAATGGATATAATTCAAACGGAATGATTCCTCTTTGAGGGTGAGCAATTTTACAATATTTTTTCATAAAATAAATTGGATCTTTTTTGCACTTTGCAAACTCTTCTTTCCTCTTTAATTTTATGAATGTTTTTTTATCTAATATTACTTCTGATTTTTTAGCCATAACTCTTAACTTCTTATACAAATAAATATAGAATTTTTTTAAAAATTAATTAAAAATTATTTGTTTGTTTCATTTATTCGTTGTATATTTGTTTATATAAATAATTATAAGGGTAAACAATTAAAATTAATAATTATGACACATTTAACCTACATTCAATTAACAAAACAAAGAGCAAAATATAATGATGTTCTAAGGAAAGGATTAGAAAAAATGAATATATCTTATACTGAGGTCAGTTCAAAATATGGTAAAAACATCTTTATAAATAATATAGAAGATGTAGATAAAGCACGAAAATTCTTATTAGGTATTTCTTTAACAACTCCACAATATTTACGATAAGATAATAGATATATAATTTTTATTAAGCAAAATAAAAAATTATGGAAAAAAGAACAATTTATAGAATAGAAGATCCTGAAACAGGAGATGGATTTTGGAGAAGTTCTACTAATGGATTTTATAATGGATTAAAACTTTTAAATCATTCTAGATATGAAGCAATAAGTGATAGGCACAATGATGCAACAAAATTTCCAAGTCATTCACAAGACACCGAATTAAACTCAAAAATAAATAATTTTGCAATACAATTTTATCATTTTGCTTTTCTTTCTATGGATCAAATAAAAGAAGCATTGACTTTAGAAGAAATCAAAGAATTAATTGATAAATTTGGCTTTAGAGTTTATGCAATTACTTGTACAGATTATCACACATCTAAATTTCAAGTGGTATTTAAAAAAGAATCCATTGTAGAAAAAATAGATATTTCGGAATTGTTCACATAAACAAACTAATAAAATGAAATCAAAAGCGGATAATAAAGAAACACAAAAATATATTAGAATGTGGAAGAATCTTTCTAAAGAAGATTTAGAAGAGTTGTTACTTCTAATTGAAGAAGACAAATTAAATAGAAGAACAAATAACAATAAGATTGCTACTATAAAGACATTACTATTATAGACAAAAAAATCCAATAAAAAATTAATCTTATTGGATTATAAAAGAAAAAGTGGTTAAAAATTAGTCTTTAATCATTTTTTTTATCTTTAATTTTTCTTGTTTAAATTCACACAATATAAAATTTTTACCTTTATTGAATAATTTATTTTTATTCTGATAATTATTAATTAAGATCAATTTAGAAATAAGAATTGGAGAAGTTTTTTCATTTATAATAGAAACAATGTTGTATAATTTTTTATTTTTAATATCGTCGGTAATCTTAAGTTGATTATCTTTATAAGTAATATAGAAATTATTTAAATTAATATCTTTATTTTCTTTAATAGTTGATACATATTCCATTCCAACTGTTTTAACAATTCTATCTATATGCCATTTCCATCTTCTTAATGCTGGATGCTTACTTGATAAAATATTAATCCATTCTGGTCTACCTATTCCTTCATCATTTATTTGATCATAAAAATAACTTGATCCTTCTATTGGTCCATCTGGATAATTTGTTTTATGTTGTTCTAATTCCATATCTGGTACAAGATAGTTTATAACTTGATATCCAAAAAATTCCGCTCTTCCTTTTGTTACATTTTTATAATCTGCCATTTTTTGAAAATAAGCTTGTGGACCATCATCTACCATATACTTTCCAAGAGATTCAACTTCAATAGCATTTGAATTACTTATCTCAGAAATTATCTTTTTGATTTGGTTTTTATTGAAAATGATAAAATATTCTATTAAAGAGTTTTTTTGCATTAATTTTTTATTTCACTTTATTTAATTCTGCAGTAGCATCTTTAATAAAATCGACATTTATTTTATAGAATTCATCTGCTGCTTTCTTAATATCATTTTTATCTTTAACTTCATAATTAAAAGAAGAAGTAGCTCCTTTACCATTTTTTATCACCGAGCAATATCCTTCCATTTTATTAGTTTCTCCTTTATCTAAATCTGATTGAAGGAAAGGTCCAGGTTGAAATGTAATCGAAGGTAAAGAATATAGCATGGTTTGAATTACATTTGGTAAGGCATTGTATTTTTCTTTAAAATTTTTATCCCATAAATCTTCACTTTCTCTTACTCTAACATCTAATTCATATCCATTATTATATGGTCTAACTGTAGATTTATATGATCCTATTAATTTTAAATTTATCATTTTATTATAAAAGTCATCATATAATTTTTTAATCTTGAACATTGTTGCTTTTGCAGCATCTTGTGCTTTTAACAATTCATTTTCTTCTTTCAATAATTTCTTATATTCTTCACCTATTATTCTTCGAATTGTATTTTCTTTAACAACTGATTTTTCAATAAGTTCTTTATTTTCTAAGACTACATCAGGAAAAGATTTATTTGATTTAGCTTCTTCAACTAAATTAATTTTTTCTTCCCATTTATCTTTCGAACCAACTCCATTTTCCCAATATTTTCTAATATTGTTAAAGAATGCTTTCTTTTTTTCTTCAGGAGTGATTTTCGCAGGTGATTCAACACCATATTTTTTAAGCATAGATTTAAAATATTTTCTATATGCTTTTTGAAGTGGAGATAATTTTGCCATTTTTATTTTAATTTTAATTGTTTATTTTATATTTTCTTTTATTTCTTTCAATTGTTTATCTAACAGTTCTTTCAATTCTTCTTTACTCATATTCTGTTCAACCGTCTCAACGTCTCCAAATTCATTATGAATATATTCACTGTCATGTTTTTCTACAAATTCATGTAGAACTGATTCTAATTCATTCACCCATTCTTTCTTATTCTTTTTAATCAATTCTTTTTCATATTCTTCATAAGTTCCATCTTTTTTTCTTTGTTCATCTTCTTCTATTTTACATATTAAACACATATTAAATAGTCGATAGAATTCTGGATCTTTAGTCTTTACCATTGGTTCATTACATTTCGGACAAGTTAATGGTATTAAAATTTCTTTTCTTAATTCTTTGAATCTTGATACTGTCTTTTTAATTCCATTTTCTATTGTCCACTTCTTTCCGTTTTCTTCCCAAATATCTCCCTCTTTTCTTTCTTGATGTTCTTTTAAAAACGATACTTCTATTCTTTCACCTTTTAAAAAAACTTTTTTAAATATTTTTTTGTACGACATAACTGATTATTTATTATTTTATTTTTAATTTTTCATATATCTTACATTTCTGTAAAACTGGTTTTAATTGATCATATAATTTAACCCAATTTATTTCTTCAGGATTATCACAATTATATTTATTAAATGCTTCCATAATATTCTTATATCCTTCTTCATCATTTTCTTTACAATATACTTGAGCTCTTTTTATAAATTTATACGCTTCTTTGGGATCTTGAATATCTAATTCTGATAATAATGAAGTTAATTTAAATTTATTTTCTTTAAACTTATTCAATGCTTCTTTTTGAAAAGGATGTAATTTAGTCTTCTTATTCTCAGATACTGTTATCTTATCTTCCCATCCTTCAGTTGCTCCTTCACCCTCTTTCCAATATGTTTCAATATTATTGAAGAATGATTTTTTCTTTTCATCTGATAATTCCTCTGGACTTTTTACATTGTATTTAGAAAGTAATGTATCAAAGAATTTATTGTATTCATCTTGTAATTCACTTTCTTTCATTATTGAATTATATTCTTCTTTGATTATCTGTTGAAGTTTGATTTTTAATTCTGGTTTCATATGTTTTTATTTGTTTAAATATTTTTTATATTCTTCTGGGAAATCTTTAAGTTCTTCGGCATAAGGTTTATTTACATGAAAGAAGCCCAAATCTTTAATAAAAAAAAGTTCATTTTGTGCATAATAACCTATTTCTAAATCAATCACAACAATTTTGGCTTCATTGGAAATATTATTATTTACTTCAATTTGAGTCATGCGGTCAAATCCTGCTTTGTCTTTATATTTAATTTTTATTTTTTTTCCTTGATCTATAGGTTTAAGTAATCTTGCATAAATAGCCTCAAATTTCGGGCTACGCAGGCCGGGCTTCCAGTTTAAAAGTTGAGAAGGATTTATTTTTTCAGATATTAATTTCTGATATTCTTCTTTGATTATCTGTTGAAGTTTGATTTTAAGTTCTTTTTTCATATTTACAAAGTTAATAAAATTTTTATAATAAATATAAGAAATTATTTTTTTATTTTAATTTTTTCGTATTCTTTTTCCCATTTCGTCTTATGACCGCGTTGAATATTAGTCAACATTCCGGTTCTATTCTCAATTCTACCTATTTTTTCTATTAAAAAGTTTTCTACATCAAATGATATTTCCTCAGAAACATTTTCTATAACTTTAATAATAATTGGTAATCTATTCATTTCTTTCTTTATTTTATCAATTGTTTTATGTTTATCACTTTTCATTTTCTTTGGATTATAATACAAATGTGAAAATAATCTTTGATAAGAACTGATATTAGAATTTACCCCTTTCCCTATGTAGAAGGGCGCATAATCAAATTTAAAATTGCCATAAATATATTCACCAGGAAATTTAGGATGAAGATACGCATACACATAATATCTATCTTCTGATAATTCTAAATGATGAGATTCTTTTATTATTTGTATTTCTGTATTTCTCTCTTCTTTACTTTTGTATTTGAATCCAAGGGCTAAATCTGTGTACGGCATAAAAAAATTTGTTTATTAATTTTTTTTTATTTATATTTTCAATATATTTATTAATAAATATAAAATAAAAATTTAGAGTTATGGAACCAAAACCACTTATCATAGAAGATAGAAAAGAATTTAAAGAATTAATAACAAATAAAAATAAAATATTTAAGCATATTATCGATTCATCTTTATCGTTTGATTATTTCTTAATAGAAGTGCCTTCAATATATTCTATCATCAAGATAAATTATACTAAAAAACTATTGAAAGAGATATATCAAGAATTTATAAAAAAAGAAGAATATGAATATGTGGCAAAATTAACGAAGCATTTAAATTAAATTTAAAATAAAATGAAAATTGGACACATTAAAGCAACTGTAGAAATGTTTGAAGATGTAATTAATGAAAATTTATTATCGTTAATGTATGATAAAATTCAGCCAATTCTAATCGAACAAGATCGACATAATCATCATACTCTTTCTATATATGGTATATCAGAAGAATTTGATGAAATAGAAGAAATAAATTTAAAAGATTTTTTGACTTATCGAATTGGTAAAGAAAATATAAATCTTTATGAACTCGGTGTATGTTCTTCTATGTCAGAAGGAGATGAAAAACCAAAATATGATTTTATAATTACGAAGCCAATTCCAGAAGATTTTAATAGAATTTAAATAAAGATTATATTTATTTAAAAAAACTAAATGTCTTTAACCGCCAAAATACACCCATTAGATATAGATGCTAACAAAGCAGTTGGTATAGCTTTACCTTTAAATAGTAATAATCAAAACTTCTTTAAATTAAATTATACAACTAAAGATCAAGCGAGAACTAATTTAAAAATGCTTATCAATACTGTAAAGGGTGAAAGAGTAATGAGACCTTCTTATGGAACAAATGTAAGAAAAATTTTATTCGAACCAGATAATTCAAATTTGGTATTAAATGTTCAAGAAGATATAAAATCTGCAATAGCTACTTGGTTACCTTATCTTACTGTTAATAGCATTACTTTAGAAGTAGATAGTGATAAGCATATTGTGTATATAAGCATAAACTATAATTTATCTCATGTTCCCGCAGATACTGAAGATGTAGTAATTGAACTAAATTTGTAAAAATCTTAAGTCTGAATAGCTTACTAATTGTCCAGTATAATTCACATACTTATCCCATTCATCATTGCAGTGAAAAACAACAAATGCAGATTGGATTTCATTATTATAAGATTTAATTCTACCTTTTTCTCCTCTTTTATGAGATGGAACTTATTCGACCCATCCACCAACATTTTCTTTGGTTAAATTTAATTCATTCATAATTTTTATTTGTTTAAGTGCAGAATTTTTTATATATTCATCACACAAATATACATAGAATAAAATTCAAAAACAAATCAATGTCTAATAATCAAAAAAGAATTTTTTACTCAAGAAAATTAGAAGACACATTAATCACTCTTTCAGACTACAAACCAAAATTATTATTCAAATATCAGTTATTTGTTCATAACATTATTTATCAACAAACATATAAGAAATTATCTTATCATGATTTTGTTCCAATAAATAAGAATAAAATGAGTTTTGATTTGGGCAATGATCCAGGAATATATTATCATATCAGATCTGTTTTACTTGATAATAATTTAATAAATGTATTCACTAAAAAAAATAAAGAAGGAAAATTAGTAGAACCCTATTCAGTTGGAACAAAATCTAAACAATATCGATTGCATAAAGATTATATAGATGATATTTCAACGAAAGTAATAACTAATGATTATATCGGAAAATTAAAAGAAAAGAATCAAAAATTATTTAATAATAATTTAGAAAAAGATGAAGATGCAAATAGAATGTATAAACAATACAAATATTTAAAAATTAAAGAAGATGAAGCAATAATTTTTTGTGATTCTATTTCTGACATATTAACAGATTATCAATATAAATATCATACTTATATGATTAAATCTTTTAATCAATTAGATGATACTTTCTTTACATGGATTAATCCTGGTTTTAGACATTATACTCAATTAACCAGTCTATCAAGATATTATAGAAAATATTTATACTTCGATAGAATACAATATGAAAAAGATAATAATTTAGAAATATCTAACAATCATAAATTAATTAATATTGATATAAAGAATAGTCAACCTCTTTTATTCAACATTCTAATTCAAAAATATTTAGAAAATAATTCTTTACAATATCAAGGTATAGTAATAAATCCAGAAGAATTAAATGTAAATAAATTAAATGAAGTGATTAATAATATCTATGATTATGATTCGTTTTATAATAATTTGCAACCTTTGCTATATGATGAATTGATCTATGTAGCAACTACATTTCTTGATATTCTACCGGAAGAAAAAAAGAAAGAATTTATAATTGAAGAATGGAGTAGATATAAAAAAGAAACAGAAAAAGGAGTATTTTATGATAGGTTAATATCAGAAAATGAAAATAGAAATGAATTCAAAGAAATATTTTTCAAATACCTTTTCTTTGGAAGATATTGGAAAAAATATATAAGTGATATTGAATTAAAATTCTTAAAGAAATATCCATTAATATATAGTATCATAAATTCATATAAAATAAAAGATTATAAACAATTATCTATTCTACTACAAAAAGAAGAAAGTGATTTAATTATAAGAAAAATATGTAAAAAAATAAATGAAAAAAATCCTAATATTTTATTAGCTACAATTCATGATAGCATTTTATGTGAAAGTATTTATAAAGATATTGTAATTGATACAATAAAAGAAGAATTTGAAAAAATAAACTTATTTCCTGCTCTATCTATAAATTAAAATAATGTTCTTATATTTATTTAAAAACAAATTTATGGAAAATCGAGAAAAAGATACTAAAAGAACATCAGATAATATTGCACCAGTTACTCATGATTTATATGATATAGATTGGGCAATACAATATTATTTTAATGAAGTGATAAAACCAAGAGTTATTGATAATGATACTCTAATAACTGTTCCTGTTATATATGGTTCACCAGATAAATGGAAAAGTACAAGACACGATGGTTTTTTTAGAGATGAACAAAATAAGGTTCAAGTTCCATTAATAATGTTCAGAAGAACTGGATTTACAAATTCAAGAGAATATCCGAGACAATTGGATGCAAACAAACCAGAAATTTATGTCACTCACGCTTCACAATATTCTGAACATAATAGATATGATCATTTTAGTGCGTTGTATAATAAAACCAAGCAGAAACAATTTCACAATGTAATAATACCTAAATATATCGAAGTGACTTATGATTGTGTTATATGGACAAGGTTATTGCAACAAATGAATAAACTTCAAGAAATAATAAATTTTGCCGAGAGTAGTTATTGGGGAGAACCAAATAAATTTAAGTTTGCGGCAAGAATACCTGGATTTGATACAAGCATTGAATTGAATATGGGTGAAGATAGAGCAGTTAAAAGTACATTTACAATTAATATGAATGGATTTATTGTAGCTCAAAACTTGCAACAACAATTAATTCAATCGAGTGAAGTTACTTACAGCGCCACAAAAATCATTCTTACTGAAGATGAAAATATGTAAAAATAAAAATATTATATATTTATTTTAAAATTATTCACCTAAATACTAAAAAATGAACGAACAAGTTTTACAATGGATTGCGGAAGAATATCATACTGTATATGGATATAGCGAAGTAGACTCTAAGGTATATGCAATAGAAGATTATTATCAAATAACAAGTGAAGCAGATGTAGAAACATTAGTACAAGCTGAAATGCCTCCTTATGTAGCAAAAGGATCTCACGCTCAAGCAAAATAAATTAATACTGAGTTATGAAACAAATAAATTTATCAGACGAAACAATTAATCAAATTAAAGGCATACAAGAAAAATATGATGTTATATCTTTAAAATTGGGTTATATGGAAATCAGAAAGAAACAAATTCAAGAAGAAGTCAATGAATTAGATTCTGAATATAAATCAATACGAAATGAAGAATTAACAATTATAAATGATTTAAGAAAACAGCACGGAGAAGGAGACTTGGATTTGGATAATAAATTATACCTCGTCGAATAAAACTTCATTTAGGGTCAATCCTAATTTATCAATTTCTTCAGGAACATAGAAATGCTTATGCTTATATATAGTTTTATATTTTTCATAATCATTTCTATCTCCTATAAAATATGATATGAAATTTATATTCTTATCCATTAATTTTTTTATTTGTTTTTTAGTATGATCATTTGCTTCAGTACCAGTATATGAAATTGAATGATTATAAAATTCAGGTAACCCATCTGAGATATTAATTACTATCGAATCTTGTTTTAATTTATTTGATAAATAATCCAATACAATTCCTTCAGGAGATCCTCCACTTGGTTTTAGATATTTAAAATATTTTTTAACCTTTTCAAATTTATCTTTCTTACTATCATATGCTTTTAAAACAAAAGGATTAATATCTAAATTTTTTACAGATTTATTTTGATTCTGTAATGTTCGTCTATAATACACTTCAATATCTAATGATCTAATATTTGATATTGCATAAATAAGACTGATTACAAATTTTTGAGTCTTATCCCATTTATCATCCTGCATTGATTTAGATGCATCTACAACAATATAAACGGTTCTATGTTTCTTTGTTTGATCTATTTCACGATAATAAATGTTTTTATCTTCCAATGGTATTTTATATAGAAATCTTTTATTCAGTTTTCCTGATAATAAATAATTATTTTTTTCTATCTTATTATTGTCTCGATATTTCAACTGAGATAAAATTTTTCTACCTATTTTAATTCCATCAGGTAAGATTATTTTTTGATTGTAATTTAATAATGTTGGATTTGTTTCAAATAAATCAAATAATTTATTATCTAAAGAAGCTGAATTTAATTCATCTAAATATAAAATATTTACTGGTTCATTTAATTTATAATTGACTTTCTCTTGTTTTATTTTTAATGTATCATACTTTATAATATTACTTTTTAATGAATATCTGATAGAAGCTAATTTTAATTTATTGAAAATTATTGATTCATATCTTTCAATTGTGTTAGTTAGTTTTTTTATTTCTGCTTCTTCTAAAGTTGAATAATCATTTTCTTTATTGGTGTTTATAGATTGTAAAACAGTATAAAGTTCAGTAAAATATTTAAAAAATAATTCTTCATCTAATTGTTTTTCTTTTTTTAACTTATCTTGGATATTTTTGATTTCTGATATAGAAGATTCTTCTAAATGAAATTTTAATAAATGATAAGAAAAAGTATCCCAATTATTTTCTGTTAATACTTTTTTAAATAGTTGATGTAATAAAATTTTATTTGTTGATATTGTTTCTGAAGTATATTGACTTAAAATTTTGAAATTATAATCTAAATATTTTTTAATAAATTTTAGATAACCGGGGACTACTTTTTTAATTTCAGCTAACGCATTGTGAAAACTCAACACATGACATATCAATTCTAATTTTTCATATTCTATATCAGATATACCACTATTAGAAATAATTTGATGAATATTAAAATCACATTTTTTACGAAATGCAGATAATAATACATAACCAATTTGATTATCTATATTTTTAATATTATGATCTATATAAATAATATTATTGTTTTTATTCATAATATCATCTACAGAATAATAATCGACAGAATATTCTTTACCAAAAATAATTTTTATGATATTAGAAATATTCTGTTTTAAAATATATAAATGAAAAGGATTATTATTATCAAATAAAAAATTTTGAGGAAACCATTTATCACTATACATCGATTATTTTTATTTTAGTCGATTTAACTTGTTCATCTAAATTTTTGTCTATTGCTTGTTTGGCTTTTTCAATGCTACCGTAATAAAACCAGCAATTAGAAAAACACACAGCAAAATTGCAATGTGACTTCCAATCAAATATCTTAAATTCATTATAAATTGTAAATATTTTTTTATTTTTATATGATATTTCATTTTTGCAAGTAAACATTTCATCATAATGTTCTTTACAATCTTCAAAGTTAGAAAATGTCAAGACATTATAGTTTGAAATACCAGTTCTACTCTTGGCTCGTGCCCACAAAAATAATATTTTTTTCTGAATATAAAAAATGTTAGATATTATCTTTTCAGTTGAATCCAGGGATATTTTTTGTTTGATTCTATATTTCATTTTATTGTTATAAATTGAGTATGGTTATTTTGGTCGATTTAACTTTTTTATCATTATCTTTTTTGATTGCTCTATTCGCTTCTTGAGGTGTAGAAAATGTAACCCAAATTCCACCAAACATTACAAAATATCTACTACAATCAAAATATATATCATATACCTTAAATATTTTTTTGTTTCTAAATGTAATCACATTTTCACATTCAAAAAATTCTTTATAATGGGATTCACAGTTTTCATAAGAATTAAATGTTAAATAACTTTTTTTAAATGTTGTATGCACTTTATTGTCATTCGGTATTACTCTGGTACTTACTCTTACCCACAAAAATAACATTTTTTTCTGAATATAAAAAATATTAGATATAATCTTTTCATCTGAATTTAGGAATGTCTTTTGTTTAATTCTATATTTCATTGTCATGTTTTTAAAAATAAAGAAAAGAGTAAAAACAATTTAATTTACTCTTTTCAAATTATTCAATTAATATTTACAATTATAAACAAATTCTCGAAGTGGAGATTCTAATTTAGTTTCATCAAAATTAGCAAACGAAAGTGATACCATTTTTTCAATTGTTTGTTTATCATCGTATGATGCTGCTTGATATTCTTGATAAAACTTTAATGCTTCTTGTCTTTTACCTTCTACATAAGATTGAGTTTGTTCAAACACTTCTCTCTTTGCATTTTCTTTTTCTTTATAAATTGTCTTTGTCTGATGAACTCCAATCCACCCGAATGCGTATGATAATCCTATTCCAACGACAATTACGATTACAAATACAAAGATTCCAATTCCAATTTCTCTTTTCATAGTTATTTTAATTTAAATGGTAATTTAATATTATTTCAATTTAAATGGTGATACAATAATATCCGGTTCAATATACACTGGTCTTGGTTCTTTGCTTACTGGATCAATCATAATAACCCATGTGGCACTTTGTCCTTCAGCTTTAAATAATCCATTAGGTTCTGCTTGTGGTAGTGTATAAATTCCTTCAGATGAATAATTCCAAATATCTACTTTTTGTGGATTACTATATTGAGTAGAATAAGGAATTCCATATCCAATACATTCACCCAAATATTGACCTACTTCACCTGTCATAGCATTATAAAGATATACATGGCAAATAAATTTTTCTTGATCACATAATTCGTATATCCATTTCAAGTTTTTCTTTTCTTGAAAATTCACAATTGCCGGCATACCCAATTGTCTGATTGATTCTTGAAGAATTAGTTCATTTTGTTTGCTCATTTCTGTATCTGATGGAGACCCGCTTTCTCCACATCCAAATCCAAATAACATTACCATAAATGATAATAACACAATAATCCTTAATTTTTTCATTTTTATTTATTTTTAATTAATAATTTTTTTATTTAATTCAATGCCAATATGACGTATTAAGTTGGAACTATATCTCCTGTATATGTAAAATACATTTTGTCGTTTATAATAGTTCTTATACGTTTTTCATCACTCCAAGCATAAGAATATTGGTATATTTTACTATTTACAAAATTTTCTATTGCTTGGCGTCGCCCATAGTCATTTAATTCGTAATATTCATAAATATTTGTTTTAGATACAATTGTTTTCATAAGCCATAATCAAATACAGTTTCCCCATTTATCGTTAAATTGAATATCACTTATCAACATTTGTTCAAATTCTTCTTCTGAATATGTTACATAACTTTTTGATGGTATGGGTAAGTTCAATTTAACTTCCTTCATCCATTGTTCATCATTATTTACATTATCCATATAGTTTCTCCAATATGGATTTTCGTCTTGTGCGTTTAATTTATATTCCATAATTTTCTTTTTTTAATTTGAGTTTCGTATTTCCTACCGTCTAGAAATTGATATTTTTCTGTTATACACATCCATAAAAATGAATCATTAACAGTTCATACATTAAACTTGCATCTATTTCATCAAGTTCTTCTTCTGTCAATGCAATTCCATCATAATCTGCACTTACAATAAATGCATCTGAATAATCGGGAGCGTCTTTCGGATCTACTCCATCGAATTCAACATTTTCAAATTTCTTAATGTCTGTAAATTTATTTTCTTTCATAATGTTTTAATAAAATAGGTTAAACTTTCTTTTGTATTTTTTGCGATGTTTTGTAAAATCAAATCTATTAATTTTCTTTGCATTTCACCAATTTCTTTAGCTCTCATTTTTAAATTAGAATCATTTATTCCTAATAATTTTTTTATTTCCTCTCCATCTAAAGCTAAATCTTTTGTAGACTTTATAAAATTAGATGATATTATTTCTCGAAATGCATTGTTTATTTTATCATTAAAAAAATAATTGGTGCAAGCTTTACATTTATTATAAACGTAAAATGCTAATTTTCTATAAACATAATCATTATCTTCTCTACTCTTATCAATTATAAATTTATTTATCTTATCTATTGTGTCAATTTCGAGTTCAGTTTCTTTATCTCCTTTTAATATTTCAGAGTAACTGACTGAAGGAGAAATCACATAATTGTGAGTACCTAAAATTAAATACACAAACCAAGCGAATGATGTTATTGGTCTATTGAGCATATAACATTTATAAGAGTCAGATATTAATTCTTCATCTCTTGAAATTAATTCATCTAATATTTTGGTTTGTTGAATTAATTTAATGTATTTTTTTAATAAAGGATCAGTATTAATTTGTTCGAAACTTTTCTTAAATTCCATTAATATTCTCTCAGGTGAAATCCCCGCTATAAGTTCTTTATTGGCGATTATTTCATTAAGTGTATCTGCTTCAATTACAAAATTATATCTACATGCAAATCTAAACGCTCTCAACATTCTTACTGGATCATCTTTAAATGTATCTGCATTAGTCATTTTAATTCTGCCATTATACAAATCTTTTTGAGCATTGAAAGGATCTATTAATTCATGTGTCTTAATATCTACTGCCATTGAATTAATAGTAAAATCTCTCCGAATTAAATCATGTTTAGCGTCGAGATTCATATCCCAAATAATCTTAAATGCTTGATGTTTGTTTAGGGCAGGATCTTTTTCTTTTGCAATTTTAAACTCTTCATCTGACATTGTAACATCGATTCTTGGAATTACTATGTCAATGTCTTCATATTTAGAATCCCAATTAAACGGTCTGAATTTTATTGTTTTGAAATGACCATTTGTTTCAACTAAATGACCAAATTCCTTTATTTTTTCTTGAATGTCTTCATGAGAAATATTGGTAATTAATAAATCTATATCATGACCTTCTTTCCCCATTAACATATCTCTAATATATCCTCCAACAAGATATATTTCAACTTTATTAGAAAAGGAATATAAAGAGTTAATCCATGCTTGAGAAGTTAAAAAATTGAAAATTAAGGGTTGGTTCATGGTTAATTCAAATTATAAATTTGTTGTTTGAAAATTAAATCTTTAATGCAAATGTAGGTTCCTATGGAATCTATTTCAAAATAATTGAAAAGATTCGCGCCAGATAAAGTTGAAATTAAATTTATTCTTGTAATGTCTTCTTTAGAAGAATATTCATTTCCTTTCTTAAAATAATCAGTTTTTGCAATTTGTATTTCCATTATTTTTTGTTTTTAATAATAGCATATTTTTTAATTTCTTTCTTGGCTAATTCAGTTGCTTCTTGATCTGATATTGCTTGCCCATTTTCATCTAAAGTTACCCATTTATTTTTTGGGAGAGATTCTAAATATTTTTTTCTTTCTAAGTCTTGTTCAGATAAATTTTCATCTCCAACAATTTTAAAAATTCCAAGTTCTAAACCTCCATTAAATATTGATTTCATTTTATTTTGTTTTTATACTACAAATATAAACTAAAAAAACGAAACAAACAAATCTTTTAATATATTTTTATTCCATTTGTTTCCAACCATTTTCTTTATCCCATAAAATTATATCTCCTCTTTTCAGAGATTCTTTAAATAATGTTTTATCTGGATTTAAACATGAACATCTATCAGTATGTCCACAATAGCATATTCTATCGCCAAATTCATCTTTACTTTCTTCTCTTAATTTAATCCAAGCTTTGTAAGGAAAGAAAAATCTATATAATTTATTCTTCAAATTTTCTAATATCGTCTGCATAGTGAGATTCTGAAATATATACTTCTTTAACATTTAATTGATTTTTAATAAATTTAACAAACGCATTTTTATTATCAAAATATTTTATATCATTTTTTAAGGTTAAGGTTATAGGAAATCTTGTATTTAATTGATCTATACAAGTGATAACAAGAGTAGCATTTAAAATATTATCTCTAATATATTCATCTTTGTATGTTGCATATTGTAAGAGACTCAAATCCAAAACAGTTTTTTTGAATTCTCCTTGATATTCATTATACACATTTGTTTCATCTTTATTTTTAATTAAATTTAAATCTAATCCTATATTTGACATTGGACCATTTCCGTGCCGAGTTTGATACGCTCTTGTGACAAGAAATAATTCTGGTTCTAATCCCATTTCAATTAAATTTTTTGTTCCGGTATTAGAACGAGTAACATGAGGAAAAAATCCATGATGCTGATCTAATAATAATCCTTGAGAACCCTCTGCAATTAAATCATACTTGATAAAATTCATATTCATATTCTTTGTGACTATAAATGAATTTTTTATCTGTTCAAGTAAATTTAAAAAATAATTTGAATATTCCTCTAAAGATCCTGTAGAATTATAATAGCTATAAAATAATTTTAATTTAATTTTAACCACTTCTGGAAAGAATATATCTTCTGCTAATAAAGAATAAAACTCTTCTTCTCTTTTGAATGTTGGGCCAACTCCGACTCCCACGGTACCATGAGCAAAATTATTTTTTTGATTAAAGAATTTTTCGAATTGTGTAGTGATAGGACATTTGCAGTCTATATATAAGATCGGTTCTATTCCAATTTCTTTTAAAACTTTTAATTCATTTAATGCCCCTTCAGGATCAAATGAACAATATTTAGACCAATAAGTTGGAACTCCACGAAGAGTACCAGAGCCAAAATTAGAAAACACATGCTTCTTATCATTTAGATAAACAGTATGCCCTGCTTGTTGGCCTCCTGAAAATCTTATTACTAATGGATTATCAGCTTTAGAGCAAAGGTAATCGGTAGTTATACCTTTACCTTCGTCTCCAAAACCTAATCCAATTACTGATTGGACTTTTTGCATAACATTTTAAAATTTACAATATTTCTTCTTCAATTTGCTCAGTGTCTGAATTTATTTTAACTTCTTCTTTAGTTGATACCCCATCAATAATTTCAGAATGATTTGTTTTATTATTCTTTGCTACTAAATCTGCAATTGTAATTGGTATATCTTTAAAATCATTCACAAAAATTACATTCTGTCCTATCAATTGTTTCCAACTTTGTTGGGCTCTTTCATCTCTTCCTGCTCCGGTTTCTGTAACATGAATGTGAAATACATTATACTTCTTTTGAGCTTCTTTCAATAATCCCTCTGCAGTAAAGTTTTGATATTGTCCCAATCCCATAATATTATCTAAAGCATGTGTAGGAAGAGTTTTTAATGTTGCTTCATCTCCAATTGTAAATAGAAATCCTTTTTGTCCTCTTTTTTCAAAACAATCTGTTGCAGTGTGATAAGCAGCAAAGTACCAAGCTAATAAATAACTTTCTCCGGTATTACCGCCTCCTCCGAATTCAATCCAAATGTCAGTTAGCCATTTATCCATTAATTCATCGCTTGTTTCAAATTGACCAACTTGTAATGGTGCCCTATCACATTCATGATCTCCTATCCCAAGAAATAAAATTTGTGGAGAAACCACTTTCTTTTGTAACATTGTATCTACCATTGTGGGCAAACCATCTTTAACCAAATCGTGCGGAATATGCCCCATGGAACCAGTTAAATCTAATGCAACAATAATTGCAAGAGATTTTGGATTATCTGTTGAATCCCTTGACTCTCTTAATTTGGCATTCTTTGGGTTCATACTTTCTTTCATTGAATGAGAAAATATCTCATTTGCTGATTTAGTATAATAACCAGAAGAAGTAGCTCGAGTACTTCTACTCGCCAACGAATAAAATCCTCCTCCCATGATTATTCTTCTTTAGTTGAAATTAATTCTTCAGTAGCTTCTTCTACAAATAATTTTTTATATCTTGATCTTGCCAATTCTAATTTAATTTCTAAATTACGAATTTTCAATGCAATTTCTTGATCTTCTGCAACATATTTACTTGCATCAAAATTCTTAGCTGGAACTAAACTGTTAGCATCGTCTGGAGATAAATCCATCATGGAATTCAAATTTCGATATTGTTGTTTGATTTCCATTTCCAAATCTTCGATCTGACGTTTATACTTTAATTCGACGTCTTCTGCAATAGCTTGCGCTCTGTCTTCTTTTATCTTTCTGTTGTTTCTCATTAAGGATGAAACAAATGCACCTTTGTTGGTTAAAATTTCTGTTGACATATTTTTTAAAAATTTAATTAATAAATAGAATTATAAGTTATTTTCTTCTAATTTTCAAATATTTTTTATTTAATGACTCTTTATTTTTGTCTTAATATTTTAGAAGTGTATGAATTAAATATGGTCGTTACAAAACATTCTAGAATATCTTCTTTGGTTAGTTTGTGGCCCATCCTTCTTTCCATGCAATCCATGCACAGCATTCCTTCTCCGACTCCGTGTTCATTCCATATTTCATGTTTGACCATATAATAGTCCTTATTATCTTCCATACAGTCTTTACCACAATCATTACAAGTCCATCTTCCAAATTGAGTCGTCAATTTTGGATATTTCATATAAATAATGCAATAATACAAAAAATTGCTACAAATAAATTTACACTTGCAATATCATATTGTTTAATTTTATAATTTCTATATACAGAAATTAAATTAAGAATGATAACAAGTATAAGAGCAATGTTAATAATTTCGGTGGTCATAATTTTTTATTTTAATTATTTTTTATTTGTCTGAGTTGAAAAAAGATGTATCTTTTATATTTTCAAAAGAAATGTTTCTTTTTAATTTTTCTTTTGGATATTTTCCAATCCACCATTCATATTCTGAATTTTGAGTTTTAAACCTAACATAATGAGTTTCTTCATTTTTTATTGTTTCCAATATTTCTGTAATTACTGTGGTCATCCACCAATCTCTGGTTGAATAAGATCTTGCAAATGGACTTCCTACTCTCATAGAACAACCCACTACAGGTGATTCACCTACTATTTCTTTAAATGTTCCGTCTTCATTCCAAGCAATTGCTTCTGTCATAGAACCTTCTTCACCTTCTCCATCTCTTGTTCTTCTTAATTTTGCCATTTTATTTATGATTTTTTTTTATTTTAACATTCTGCAATTAATTCTCCATTATAGCTTAGAGTAACTTTTACTTCATATCCAAGATGCTCTAAAATTTGTTTTACTATTGTTCCTGGATCTTGATTATGGCACGATAATTCAATTCCATCTATTGTGGTTATTGTGCCATAATTATCGCAACATCCATCACCACATTTGTATTCATAATCATTTAGATTGATATTTAATTTCTTAATCATTTCAAATAATTTAAATAAAAATTTGAAGAGTGCAATTAATATCACACTCCTCAAAATAACAAAGTTTATTGCTTAATCAACTTTTGAAGTTCTTCATTAGATAAATTATCCAATTGTTTTTCGTTGTTTGCTGCCATTCTTGCATAAATCTTTTGATTGTGTTCTTTAACTTCTGCGGCAGTTCTGAGTTCGTCAGCTTCTTTCTTCTTGGTAAGATAAATATCTTTCAAAATATCAAACCTAAGTTGGTTTTCAACATCTACTACTTTCGTATCTTCCAAAAATGATAATTCATCGTCATCAGTTTTCTTTAATACTTTCTTAACAGCTTTAATGGCATTGGATAAATCAGATTGATTTAAATCCCACAATTGTTCTACGGATAATCCGCCTACTCGAGTTTGCACTCTTAATTTTAATTGACTTGCTTGTTTATACATGACTTTTTGATTTAAATTGTTTATATTTTTTTTAAAATTTTACTTTTATTACTCTTTTAAATGTACCTTGTAATCTTAAAATGACTTCGTCTCGAACTGTAGCATTAAATCCTAATCCTGATAATTGTTTTTCTGTAGGATTAATCATATTCGTTGCACCTAATACTTCCAATACTTTTCTGTGCAATAATAAGTCTGGTATTAAATTTTCATTGTGAAAACTTCTAATGCTTGTCTGACATTTACAACCCTCTAACATAAAGAAATAATGTTTGTTTCCAACTTTATTATCATCCCAATGATTCGGACTTAAACATACTAAATTGACTTTGTGAAATTCATTTGTTTGTAATCCATAAATTTCTTTTGATGAAGTTTCACTTTCTGGTAAAATGTGTTTAATTGTAAATTCACCATTATTCAAAGTAACTTCTGCAACATTGACATTCCCTGAAACTGGCGTGTCGTAAACATAAGAATAAATTTCTCCATTAAATTCTATTTCGGCTTTAAATCCTTTAGAATTTCTTGCAGAAAATTGATTAACCCAAAATCTATAACTTCCATTTTTCATTTTACTTAAATCTGTCCAAGCTATATTTTCAACAATGTTTTTATGATAATAGCTATCTGGATTTGTGATATCAACATCTAATTGTCCTGACATCGAAGTTCTGGTGTTTCCTCGATCTTTTCTATATCCCGACGAATATCCAATTGCTGTTCCATTTGGTTCTGCCGCCCAAGCATCTAAATCTGAATTATCGTTTGTTTCACCTTCTGCCCACATTATTGAAAATCTCAAAACTCCATCTACTTTTCCACCCTTGGTTTGGACAGCTTCTTTAATCATACTTTTACCTGCCAAATTTCCATTGAATGTCCAACTGTAATTATTAGACCATTTAAAAATGGGTTTGCCTTCTTTATTGTTTGAAGTAGTGAGTGAAACCATATTTTCACCAAATTTATTTGCTAAAAACGCTTCTACCGAAGTACAACCAGGTAAAATGTCTTGCATAAATTTTTCTATCGATACTTCTTCAACTCCATCGAATTCACTTCTTTTATGTCTTGTAGAAGTTGATTTAACATTATCAAAAATAGAAACTGATTTCATTCTTCCATCCCCAACATTAATATGCTTAATTTCAGAAGCTTTAATATCATCTATAGATGCAAATCTTCTATCAAATGATTCGGTATAACCATTTTCTTCTACAAATTTTCTTGCTTCTTCAATTTGATTTTTAGTGATTGGAGCAGTAGCCTTCATATAATTTGCAGGATCAACTCTTTTATTCCATGCTTGGCAGGCGTCGTTTAATTCTTTCCCTTCAGCTAACTCAGTACATAATACTCCTATCAATTCGTTTTTAAATTTTGCGAAAGGAAGTTTATATGAATTAACCCAGCACCAAGTATCTGTTTTTGATTTTGCAAGTTCATCGTAATTTTTCTTCAATGGTAAGATTTGTTGTATCTTATATAAATGTGTTTGACCATTTAACAAACTTCCTTGATTAATTAAATCAACTACAAGATTCAAAGTATCTACCGGAATTTCATCCATTGCTCTTTTAAATACTTCTTTAGCATCTCGATATTCAGCCATAATGGATTCAATTGATTTTCCACTCATATCTACATATTGTTTTGGTAAATATAAATGTAAATGATCAAATGTTCTTATTTCTTCTGGCTTAATGAATGTGACACCAAATTTTTCGGCTTCTTCTTTTGTGTATTGTTTGTAATTCACATCTACTCCCAATTTGAATTTTTCGTTGCTTTTAGTGCATCGTTCATAAGGAAGAGAATTCAATTCATCAAATGTTTCAAAAAATACTTCACTTATTTTAGCTTTCTTAATAGCAGTTGACAAACTTTTTACAACCATTTCAAATTCTTCCGGAGGATAAATATCAAACATAGTAACAATATCATATTTTTCATCTATTGCTACAATATTACCATATCTTCGTATAAAGTTTTTGCAAAGATTGCAATTATGCGTAGAACTGTCTGGGTCTCTAAATATTGGATTATACTTAGGTAAAAATCCTTTAATATATAAATCCCAAACTTCTTGCCCACTTAATGAGCTTCTGAACAGTTTTCCTGTAGCACACATTTTATCAAACTGTGCTTGAATTAACCTTGTGAATTCTTTCATTGTTTAAATTTATTTTTATTTATTGGTTAATTAATTTTCATTTATAACTTTTCATATTGAAGAATAACCGTGCTTGTTGGTTCATAACTATTTGCCTTATATTTTTTACCTTCATAAAGACTTATGAACGGACATTCTATATTCAATTCTTTCCACTTTTCAATTCCCGCATTAACAACTTCTTCAAACGTATCAAAACGGATTGTTACCTGAATTTCGGGGTATTCTTCGATAAATTTATCCTTGTCTTGCATCATCCTGAAATGTCTTTGGTGTGTTTTATGACCGTCCTTTTTATCTAATGCTTTTGCTATTTCTAAAGTAAGTGGCCTTGTTATTTCGATGGTTTCACCCAAATATTTCACATTCCATTCCTCGACATTATCTACAGTAACCTCAGCATGATTGGATAAAATTAAATGTCCGTAGACGTGTTCGGCATCTCCACATTGACCCACATATGATGTTATATTTAATACAGCCAAATAAATTTGGGGAGTATCTTGCGGTGTAGTAGATTGATTTTTTTCTGTTATATTCATTTTCATATCATTTTTCATTTAACTTAATCTAATAAAGCGGAATAAGAAATGTTATATTTTTTCTCAAGTTTTTTTAATCCACTTTCAGAAACATAATAAACATTTCTATTATCTTTCTTATATTGAAATTTAATTGATTTATTTTCAACTAATTCAATTCCTTCTTTACATTTGACTTTATATTGTTTATATAATCTTTCTACGATTAAATCTGAATCTAATAAATTAGTTTGATTCATTTCTGGATAAAATACTTCGTTTATCATAAAATTCGTTTTAGTTTCTTATTACAAAGTTAAAACAATATTTTGAAATAAAAAATATTTTTACGATTATTTTTAAGATATTTCTTTAACTACATTACTAATCTCACCTTTGTAAAATTTTATATCGTTTTCACAAGTAGAAATGGATGATCTCCAAATATCAGAAACATCTACCCAAAAGGTCCAAAAAATAAATTTACACCTAACCTGTGCTTTATATGCTGTCTACTTTTCGCCCGGAGTAGATGATATTATTCTAAATTTTTTCATATGTTTATTTTTAATTTATTGTTATGAAACATTCATAACATCGTTATATAATTCCAAATATCTTCTATTATTTTCAAACATAGCATCATTTACACATGGAGAAATCTTTGAACGTTTCATAACAAAGTATAAGCGTAATGCTTTTAGTTTTTCAATTAAACTTTTCATATATTTTAAATTTTAGTTTGTTGATTAATTTTTGTGTAAACATACGCTTATACCCAAAAGTTATAAAGTTAGTAATATTGCAACTATCAGAATTACTAATGCTATCCATGTTTCTATTCCCCATTTTGCTTCTTCATCTGTTGGTATATATGATTTCCATTTGCGTTTATACCATCCTCCTATATTTGGTGTCATAATCTTTTTTCTTTAGTTTTCATAATATTTAAGTTTCACAACACAAATGTAACAATTATTTTTTAATAAAAAAATTTTTTTATATTTATTTATAAAGAAAATACATGAAACAAACCATCATATCTAAATTAGTCACTGAAGAGATACAATCAAATAAAAAAATAAATGAAGGTATTTTTGATAGCTTAATGAATTATCTAGACGATATAGGAAAGAAAGCAAGAGAGAAAGAAGCATTAAAACAAATGAAAAAAAAGAATCCTGATTTCGATGAATCATCTAAAGAATTTAAAAAACGATTAGCTAAAGCAAGAGAAGATACTAAAGATATGTCAAGTAATGATGCAATGGATTTTTATAAAAACTTTTTGAAAACCGGTAAATTACATAAAGATTAATTATGGCAGGTCCAACTCCAGGTCAAAAATATGATTATTTTGAAGAATTTAGTTCTTTATCTTCTCAGTTAGCCGAATATTTAAGTGATAACGAAGAATTGACCAAACAAATGGGAATTCAAGAAGATATTGCAAGACAACTGTCAAAAATACAAAAAGAAAAAGGAAAAGCCACAGGATCAGAATTAAATGATTTAGAATCTTTTACCTCTCAATTAAAAAAACAATTAACACTACAAGGAGAAATAAATGACAAAGTAGCAGAATTAAAGAAAAATAATATATTTAATGAATGGTCAGATAAATTAAGAGCTGTACACATAAATATTAAAGCATTATTATCTGATTGGAGAGTTTCGAGTGCATTATTACTTACTTCATTAAGTCATCATGTTGGAGAATTTGTTAAAGAATGGGCAGGAGCAAGTAAAGAATTAGGTTTATCTGGGGAACAAGCTTTCACATTAGCTGGAAATTTAGGGGGTGCTTCATTAGAAGGAATTGCTTTGGGAGTATCATTATCAGAATCAAGAGAGGCCGCAGCTGCTTTGGTAAGCGAAGCAAATACTTTAAGATTAGCAACAAAAGAAAATATTAAAGAAGTTGGAAGATTAAGTTCTTGGTATAATGTCAGTGCTGAATCAGGAGCAGAATTAGTTGAATTATCACATAAGACAGAATTAAACACTATAAAATTTGCTGAGAGTTTAGCTATTGCAAATGGAGTCGCTCCAGGAAAAGTAATGAGCCAAATAGCAGAAAATTCAAGCATGTTTGCGGGTAGAACAAAAGAATCAACAAAAAATTTAATTAGTGCAGCTGTAAGTGCAAATAAATTAGGAATAGAAATGGCTTCGTTAAAAAGCATGTCGGAATCATTATTAGATGTAGAAACTTCAATGGCAAATGAACAAGAATTATCTGTATTAACAGGTAAAAATATTAATTTAGGAAAGGCCAGAGAATTAATGTTCATGGAAGATGAAGCAGGCATGTTAAAAGAAGTATTAAATCAAATGGGTTCTTATGAGGAATTCCAAAATCAAAATATAATAGCAAGAAAGAAAATGGCAGAAATGTTCGGAATGGATTTAGATGAATTTTCTACCATGCTTAAAAATCAAGAAGAATTAAATAATCAACAATCTATTCATCACAGTTGGTTAGGAAGAAATTGGTTAGCTATTAAAGGAATAGGAAAATCGGCGTGGGAATATAAAGATACAATTGGTTCTACTCTATTGATGTTAGTAAATATGAAACAATTGAATGTATTCAGTGCAATGGCAAAAGGAATTAAATCTGTTGTAGGTGGTTTATGGGGAATGATTAAACAATTATTAAGAATTAAAACAATACAAAAAGCAACAGATATATCAGGAGCAGCAACCGGAGCAGCCGGAGGAATTGGGGGAGCGTTAGGTCCAGGAGTATCTTCAAGAAATTTAGCGGCATCTGCACCAGGTGGAGCAATTAGTAAAGGAATGGGAGCAGCCGGAAAAGTAAAAGGAATGGCAATGGGAAATCCAATAGTAAATTGGATAAATAGTTGGAAATTTATGGATAAAGGAGCATTGGTTAATTTTGCATTGGCTACTGGAGTATTAGTCGCTACATTACCATTATTAGCTCTTGGATTAATGATGTTCAATAAAGTAGAATGGCAATCAGCTATAATTGGAATGGGTTCGTTAGCAGCTATGGTAGGAATTATGAGATTAATAGGAAAAGATACAAAAGGATTAATTCAAGGTGCAATTGGAATGGCTATATTATCTGCAGCATTAATTCCTTTAGGATTTGGATTATCAATGTTTACAAAAAATATAAACGGAGAAGCATTATTAACTGCTGGAGCAGCTTTAGTAATATTTACTGGAATGGTATTTGGTTTAGGAGCATTAATAGCCGGACCAGGAGCAATAATATTTGGAGCGGGTGTAATAGGATTTATTGCACTTGGCGGAGCTCTAATGGTATTAGGAGCGGGGTTATCATCAATATCAGAAGCAATGGGTTCTATGAAAGATAATTTAGGTGCAATTGTTCCGATGGTTTCTGAATTAGCTTCTATTACTCCTCAATTATTTTTAATAGGAGCAGGATTTGCAAGTATGGGAGTTGGTTTAATAGGATTAGCAGCTGGATTAGCAGTTATGGCTCCATTGATTCCAATATTAGGTGCAATTACAAGTTTAACATCAGGGACAATTGGTGGCAATAAAGAAAAAGGTAAGAGTAAAGAGGAAGATGCATTATTATCTAGATTAGATAAATTAATTACTTTATTAGAAGAAGGTGGAACAGTTCAAATGGACGGTAAAGCAATGGGAAAATGGGTTGCTTATAAGATAGATGAAATGAACGTATATCCAAAATAAAAAAAATAATAATTATATATTACATATGTGTAGGTTTTTTTAAAAGAAAGTAAGAATTAATTTTTTATTTTCTTTTTTTTATTTATAATTCTGGTATGCAAATAATCTTAAATCATAAAAATTATCAAGAGTATATTGATAAGTTATCTAAATTCGATAATATATTAATATTACCTGTATATCGTTATTCTGAAATTCATTATCAAATAAATTCTATTTTATTCTATTATGTTGGATTATTAAATAGTTCATATGAATTAGAGTTTGATTATATCATAAATGTCAGTCATTATGATATTGAATTTACAATTGATAAATTAGATATAGATGAAAAGAAAAATATATTTGTTTTAGACAAAAAATCATTTCTAAAATTAAATGTAAGCAATACTGAAAATATTTTTGATATTAATTTATTGAGTTATTTGAAAGAAGATAAATTTGAAAAGATAGAAGTAGAGCACAATCATAATCAATATTCAAAATATAAAAAAATAAAATGTGATATAATTCCTATATCTATTCATTATCAATCATTAATTCCTATAATAAATAAAAGTCTTATTCAGTTAGAAAAATTAAATTCTCATCTATTTGATACCGATTACGAATACTATAATAATTCTATTATTCTAAATTTATTTAAAATTGAATCTTTTGGAATACCATTTGATAAAGAAGCATTAATAACAGCATTTCCAGATAAAATAGAAAATCATATTTTAAATGAACAACAAACAAAAATCTATTCTGAATATAATATTTATACTTCTACTGGTAGGGCTTCTAATAAATTTGGAGGAATAAATTTTTCAGCATTAGATAAGAACAGCAATAAAAGAAAATGGATTGTTAGTGAATATAAAGAAAATGGATTATTAATTGAATTTGATTATACTGCATATCACTTGGCAATATTAGCAAAAATGGTCGGGTATGAAATTCCAAATGGAATTAATATGCATGAATATTTAGGTAGATATTATTTTAATAAAGAAACATTAAATGAAGAAGAATATAAACAAACAAAAAGTAAAAATTTTAATTATTTGTATGGAGGCATTCCTGACACTTTGTTATCTATACCTTATTTTAAAAAAGTAAAGCAATTAACTATTCAAGATTTTGATACCTATCAATCTAATGGATTCATTAATTCAATGCTAACAGGAAGGAAAATTCAAAATGTAGAAGGAGTTACTGCAAGCAAGCTTTTAAATTATTCTTTACAGTTGTCTGAATTTGAATTGACCTTAATGCTCATTGACAATCTATTAGAATTTATTCAAAACAAAAAAATAAATATTTTATTATACACTTATGATTCTTTATTGTTAGATATTCATAAAGATGAAATGCAGCATATTGAAGAAATAAAAAATATCTTATCTAATAAAGTATTCAGTTTAAAAACTAAACAAAGTTCTACAAATTATAATGAATTGAAATAGAAAATTCTTTTAAAAAATAAATATTTCTTATATTTATTATAAAAAAGAATATGAGGATGTTATGCACTTTCTCCACCGAGGAAACAAGAATAGATTCTTACAATACAATTAAAAAACATACAGAAAATAATATTTATTCTTATTATAACAAAGATAATTCAGACGAAGTATTTTTAATTTATAATTATATAGATATCAAAATACCAAAGACAATAGTAATTCAAAGAAAGACACCTTATAATATATACTTTACAATAAATTCATTAAATCGATTAATCGAAATAAATAATAATTATGTAATAGATTGGAACGAGTTTCCTAATAATTTATTGATTTTAACTAACGAAGAACAATTGAAAAAAATCTTTTTAAAAAAACATTAAATATTTTTTGATTATATTAATTTTTTTACTATAATATCTTAACAATTTTTTATTAACCAAATTTAAATTTTTACAACATGGGATTAAATTTAGACAATTTACGAAAAAAACTCGAAGACCTTCAGAGTAAAAACGAAGGCAAATCATTTGAAAGGGATCCAAGATTATGGGCACCTAAACCCGGATTAAATCGAATTAGAATTATTCCTTTAAAGGACACTCCTCAAGATCCATTTCTTAAATTAAACATGCACTATGCAGTTTGTCCGGGCGGGAAACTAAGCTTAAAGAATTTTAACGAACAAGATCCAATTGTAGATTTTGCAGTTCAACAAATTAAAGCTGGTAACGAATTAACTTTCAATAAAACAAACCCACAACCGGAAGAAGGCAAAAAAATGTATTTTCTTGGTACCGAAATCTTAGGAGGAAAACAAAATGCTGCTCAAGAACAAGCAATTCCAAGATATAATTGTATCATGGTAGATAGAGAAAATGAAAAAGAATTAAAATGGTGGACTCACAGTGAAGGAATTTTTACCGAAATTGTGAAAGCTGCTTTAACACTTCAAAAGAATCTATTAGATTTTAATGTAATTAAACCTGGTGAAGATGTAGATTTTACAGATCCTGAGAAAGGTTATGATTTAGAAGTTACTTATACTCCTTCAGAAAAGAATAAGGAACAAACTATGAAAAAATATCCTAACTATAAAGGTCCGTGGAGTACTAAAACTTTTGGAGAAACAAATGTTAAATTTGAAAATAAATCTTCAGTTTTAACAACTGATAAAGATTTGGCTTATGAAATTCTACATAATCAAATTGATATTTATGATATTTATAGAAAACCTACTTTTGAAGAATTGCAAAGAGATTTAGATATTTATTTGAATAAGAAAGAAAAAGAAGATAATAGAAAGACAGATAAGAAAGAAGAAATTAAATACAATGCTCCTGCAACGACGTCTACTCAATCTGAAACAAAGGTTGAACAAAAAGTAGAAGCTCCAAAAGAAGAACCAAAGAATACAGACGCTGTTAGTGCAGCAACCGATAAATTCAAAGAATTGTTTGGTTAGAATAATTTATTTTTAATTAAAAAGAGTGATATTTTTGTCACTCTTTTTTTAACTATTTTTAATAAAGAAGTTATATGGCAAAAAAATCAAAGGGTGAAGAACCTTTAAAAGAAAGTAATCTTGATTTAGCATCAATTATTAAACAAAATATTAATAGCAAATTTAAAGATAAAGATGTAGCATTATTTTTGAATGCACAAGAAGAAGTTAAAGGTTGGATTTCTACAGGTAGTCCGACACTTGACATTGCTATTTCAAATAAAAGGGAAGGAGGATGGCCCCGCGGGAAGATTATCGAGTTATCAGGTTTGGAGGCGTCGGGGAAGTCTCTATTAGCTGCTCACGCAATAAAAAATACTCAAAAACTCGGTGGAATTGGAGTTTACATTGACACAGAGCATGCATCGGATACAACATTCTTGGAAGCTATTGGAGTCGATTTATCAAAAATGGTTTATGTTGAAATGAATATATTAGAAGATATTTATCAAACTATTGAAGATATTTTAATTAAAATTCAATCTGAAAAGAAAGATGTTCCAGTAACAATTGTATTTGATTCTCAATCTGGTGCAGTAGCTTTAAATGAATATGAAGGAGATTATAAGAAAGAAGGATGGAACACTGATAAAGCTATTATCAATTCTAAAGCAATGAGAAAAATTACAAGTTTAATTGGTAAGACAAATGCTATATTAATTATAAACCAACAATTACGGGTTAAGCTTGGTTGTGTAAATCCAGAAACAACTAATATTATTATTCGGAAGAAAATAACGTAACAACTAAAATAAACTTTATTTTTTAAGTTCTTTTATATTTATTATAAAAAACTTATGAAATGCAATTTTTTTCCTTGTAAAAATGAAATACCCAATGAAAATATTTTTATAATATCAAAAAAACAAACAAGATATTTTTGTTCTGAAACTTGCAAACTTAAACATTTTAATAGATGTAAGCCGGGAGTACCAAAATCGCCAGAATCTGTTTTAAAACGACAGAAAAGTTTAATGGGGCATTTTACAAGTGAAGAAACAAAAAAGAAAATATCAGAATCACGCAAATTTAAAATTTCAGAAGAAGATAAAAAAATTATATTTGAAATGTTAAAAAAACCTTACTATTCATATAGATTAATATCAGAATATTTAAATATAAGGGAATGGCATATTAACTCTTATTCTAATACCTTAACAGATGCAGAAATATTAAAAGCAAATAAAATTAGAGTAAAAGCATATTTTAATTCAAATATGTTATTTAGAAAAGAAACTTTGGATTGGTTAGAAAATAATATTGAAAAATATACAAAAAATGAATTTAAATCTTTATTTAAAGAAGTAATTAGTGTTCCTTATGCCCCTTGGTTTAAAAAATATTTTGGAAAGACATTTAAACGAGAGGGTTGGAAATTTGCGGGCGGAATAACAAGACCGGAATTAAAAATTCAAAATATTTTAGAAGAAAACAATATTCAATATAGATATAATGAAATGGTATGTGTGCAAGACTATAATAATAAAGATTATTGGTATTCTGTAGATTTCAGGATTAGGGAAAATATTTTTATCGAAGTACAAGGAGATTATTGGCATGCAAATCCAGAAATTTATAATTACAATAATTTACAAGGAGTACAAAGGAGCAATATAAATAGGGACAAAAGAAAGAAAGCACAGATATACACTAAATACGGTCAAGATATTCATTATTTTGAAATATGGGAACACGACATTATAAACGAAACAAATAAATTTAAAAAACAAATAAAAGAAATATTATGTATAGCACAGAATTAGAAATAAATATTAAAGATTTTTTTGCTGAATTGGGGTATGATTATACCAAAATGGAAATTAACAAACCTTATGATGTATCCTCAAAAAATTACGAAATTTTAACTCAAGACGGAAAATGGAATAGAGTTATAAATTTAATTAGAAAGCCAGATACAAAAATGTATATTATTACATATGAAAATAAATCTTTAGAAGTTGCAGACGAACATAAAATTTTATGTAGAAATATAAATGATTTGTCTGAAGGGTTTTTAGAAACTCGATTTTTATGTGAAAATAATAATTATAGAAATTTTTTATTAAAGAATAATAATTTATGGATTCCTTTTTGTGTAGATGCTACAAATTATATAATACCAATTGTAGATTTTGAATTAGATGGGGATCATTCATATTTATCTAATGATATTGTTTCTCATAATACTTCTTTTGGAGATCCTTATTGTGTTGATCCATATTCTACTAATATCAAAATTAGATATAAATCAGATTGGAAATCAAATGATAAAGGATATCGTTCAAAAAAATATACTGAAGAAGAAATATCAATAAAAGATTTCAGTGATAGATTTGCTAATAATGATGATTTTGAAAATCCTGAAATATTTGATATAGATCCAGAATTAAATTGTGAGATTTTAGGTCAAGATTTAAAAACAGGTGAAGATGTATATAAACCTATAAAATCTTTTATCATTAAAGAATCTGTTTTAGAACATTATACAGATGGAAATTTAAAATGCTCAGGAAATCATAGAGTTTGGGACGGAACGGATTGGGTGCACGCTAAAGATTTTTCTTCTAAATTTACGAAAGTATCTGAAAAAATGAATGTTGTAGATTTTGATATTAAAGACATTCATAATTATTATGCAAATGGTTGGTTAAATCACAACACCACTTCAGGAGGTCAAGCTATTGGATTTCATGCTTCTGTAAGAATAAGATTAAAACCTGCAGGACAAATAAAAGGTAAAGTAAATGGAGTAGAACAAGTCATTGGTATTACTACTTTAGCACAGGTAAAGAAAAACAGATGTGGTCCAAATTTAAGAAAAACTGAATTTAATATCTATTATGATTCAGGTATTAATGAATATGAAAATTGGTTAGATACCTTGGATTTATATGGATTAATTAAAAAAGGTGGAGCTTGGTACACATGGATAGATTTAGAAAAATCTGATAAAGATGATTTACCTTTAGAACATAAATTTCAAAGAAAAACTTTTGAAGAATATATTACAGTTACAAATCCATATCTAAAAGAACAAATCTACAATGCTATGGCGGATACATTAATTATGCAATACAAAACTTCAGAATTAAGTGAAGAAAACATCATATTCGAGAGAGTAGATGAATCTGGATTTTTAGAAGATACTTACGCAGAAGAAGATTAATATGAGTTTCTTTTCTAATCTTACAAATCAAATTAGAACTCTAGATTCTAACATCTTATTAGTAGATGGTATGAATACATTCATCAGAGGAACATCTATATCACACATTGTAAATGATAACGGTGTTCCTATTGGTGGATATGGTGGTTTCTTATTATCTCTTGGTTATGCAATAAAATTATTAAAACCTACTCATTGTATAGTTGTATTTGATGGAGTAAATGGTTCATCTCAAAGGAAAGCAATATTTCCAGATTATAAAGCTAATAGAAATGTTGTCAAGACCGCTCCTAAAAATTCAATATATAATTCTGTAGAAGAAGAAAATTTTGCAATAAAATTACAGTTGAATAGATTATTAGATTATTTAAAATTATTTCCTATTCACATTGTAATGATAGATAATGCAGAAGCAGACGATGTAATTGCACATATTGTTCATACTCATAAAAATTCTAAAAAATATATAATGAGTACAGATCAAGATTTTTATCAATTAATAGATGAAGATACTTTCGTTTATTCTCCAACAAAAAAAATCATAATTGATGAAAATTACATTAAAGAAAATTTTGATTTAATACCAAAAAACTTTATAATTCATAAAATATTTAATGGTGACAATTCAGATAATATTCCAGGAGTTAGTGGAGTAGGATTAAAAACATTACAAAAAAGAATACCATTTTTATTTGAAGATAAAAGAAGAACAGTAGATGATATATACAATTATTTAGATACTTGTGCAGATTTAGATAAATATAAAATTCTTTCTGATATGAAAAATAGTAAAGAACGAATGCAATTGAATTATAAAATAATGCAGTTAGAAGAACCATTATTATTTGAAAGTCAAAAAGAAGAAATAAAAAAGATATTAGAAAGTGAAGTACCAAAATTAAATACATTTTCATTTTTAAAATATTCGACAGTAGATGGATTAGAAGGAACAATAATTAAATATACTCAAAAATGGGTGACAGAAGTATTTTCTAATCTAACCAATTATATCAAAGTTTAATCTTACAAAAGATATTGATCTCTTTTATATGATTTTTTATTTTAAAGTATAAAAAATATGACAGTAGACAAGTTATCAGATTATGGTAGCAGTTTCCAAATAAAAGTTATAAGTTCATTATTGATGGATGTAAATTATTTGATTCAAGTGTCAGATATTTTATTACCTGAATATTTTGATAATGAAGGAAATCGTTATATCATTTCTAAAATTTTAGAATATTACACCGAGTATAATAAAGCACCCACGGCAGATGCTATGAAAATTTATTTGGAAAAGATTACTAACGAACAATTAAAAGAATCTGTAAGAATAAATTTATTAGAAAGTTATAAAATGATGGAGTCAGATGATTTAAAAATTATCAGAGACGAAACCATTACTTTTTGTAAAAATCAAGTTTTAAAACAAGCTATTCTTGATTCTGTAGATTTATTGCAGATAGGAAAATATGATGAAATACAAGAAATAATAAAGAAAGCCGGTCAAGCTGGAACAGATAAGAATTTGGGGCACGATTATAAAAAAGATATAGATAGCAGATATGCAGTAGATTTACGAAACCCAATTCCAACTCCTTGGCCTATTATAAATGATGTCACACAAGGAGGGCCGGGTGCGGGAGAATTGTGGATTTTTGTGGGGAAACCTGGGGGTGGAAAATCATGGACAATGATAAATATGGCTGCACATTCAATGACACTTGGAAAAAATGTAATTTATTATACTCTTGAATTGAGTGCGCAATATGTGGCAAAAAGATTTGATACTTATTTTTCTGGTATTCCTGTAGAACAATTAACAAAATATAAAGATGATATAAAAATTAAATTGAAAGACATTCCAGGAATGTTAATAATAAAAGAATATCCTGCGGGGTCGGCATCAATGAATACTTTAATAGCACATATAGAAAAAACAAGAGCAATTGAATTCGAGCCAGATGAAGTATTTATCGATTATTTAGATTTAATGAAAGCAATAAATGTTGGAAAGAATAAAAGAGACGATCAAATATTAGGACAGTTGTATATTGAAGCTAAAGGTGAAATTGCACAAAAATATAATATTCCTTGTATCAGCGTTAGCCAAGGAAATAGGGGAAGTGCCGATGAGCAAGATATAATTCAAGATAAATCTATATCCGGTGCGTGGGAGAAATTATTTCATGCTGATTTTGTTATGTCTCAAAATAGAACTAATAAAGATAAAATTTCAAAAACAGGAAAAGGACACATAATAAAAAGTAGAGTAGGTCCCGACGGAATGTCTTATCCAATGTCAATAGATTTAAAATATGGTCAAATACAGGTGTATGATGAAGAATCAGAAGAAGGTCAAGAAATAGAATTAAATAGACAAACAGGAAAAATTGTAGAGCAACACAATCAAAATAATTCAAAAAAGGTGAATTCATTATTTCAAATGCACCAAAAAATTCAATCTAAATTTTAACTAATATGAAATCATATACTCGAGAAGAAGTATTTAATAAAACTTTAGAATATTTTAAAGGCGACGAACTCGCAACAAATGTCTGGATTAACAAATATTGTTTGAAAGATAGTTTAGGAAATTTATTCGAAACTAACCCAGATGACATGCATAAAAGATTAGCTAAAGAATTACATAGGATAGAATCAAAATATGAAAATCCATTATCAGAAGAATTAATATATCAACTATTAAAAGAATTCAAATACATAGTACCTGCAGGAGGTTCAATGTCTGGAGTTGGAAATAATAATCAATATACAAGTTTAAGCAATTGTTTTGTTATAGGTAATCAAGCTGATAGTTATGGTGGATTATTAATGACAGATCAAGAACAAGTGCAATTGATGAAACGAAGAGGTGGAGTTGGACATGATTTGTCTCACATACGACCAAAAGGTACACCTGTTAAAAATTCAGCTTTAACATCTACAGGAGTGGTTCCTTTTATGGAAAGATATTCTAATAGTACAAGAGAAGTTGCACAAGATGGAAGAAGAGGAGCTCTTATGCTTTCAATTCATATTAAACATATGGATGCAGAAGATTTTATAAATGCAAAATTAGATACAAATAAAATAACCGGTGCTAACATTTCGGTTAAAATCGATAATGAATTTATGAATGCGGTTATAAATGGTACTACTTATACTCAGCAATATCCTATAGATTCAGATAATCCGATTTATACTAAAGAAGTAGATGCAAGAAAAATTTGGAATAAATTAATAGAAAATAATTGGAAGAGTGCAGAACCAGGAATATTGTTTTGGGATAAACTTGTCAATTATAGTCCTTCTGATAGTTATCCTCAATATAAAACCACAAGCACAAATCCTTGCGTAATTGGAGATACATTGGTATTAACTAATCTAGGATGGATTAAGATTAAAAATTTATTAGAAACTTTTAAAAAAATCAATTATAAAATAATAACAAGAGATAAAGAAGGTAAATTATATAATTCAGATTTACAAGATGTATTATTAACAGAAGAACAAGCTGAATTGTATAAAATTGAATTTTCTAATGGTGAATTTATGTTAATTAATTCAAAACATAAATTTTATAATGAAAATTTTGAAGAAGTAGTAATTGACAATATAATAGGTAAATTTATTATATCTGGAGAAGGATTGGTAGAAGTATTAAATTGTATAGAAACAGATATGAAAGAAGATGTATATGATTTAACTGCATCTCCCAATTATAATTTTTTTAGTATTTTAAATAAAGAAGAATTTATTGTAGATGAAGATATTATTATAAATGATAATATTAGATTTAAATATTTTGATATAGTGAACACAGATAAAGGGCAATTATTTGCGTATGAATTAACAGAAAAACACGAATTAATATGATAAATCAAACCAATATTACTAAATCATGGCTGAAAAGATTTAAACGATCCTGCTTAGATGAGAGTTTAATATCTGAAATGGAATATGATTATAAAGTACAAAAATTATATGAAGGATTAATTCATACAACTGATATATCTTCCAGTATTAGAATTTTAAATTCTACTTATAATTATTTATCTTGTTCTAAAAAAAACAATACTATAGAATTATTAATCAATAAAAAAAATGTTAAATTTATTTTATCTAATTTTAATCTTATATTATCTACAATAAATAATCTTGGATGGTTTCCCGCAAAAATAATATACCTTACAGATAAAGTACAAAGAAAAAAATGGTCCGCATTAATTGTAAATCAAATATTAGAATTAGTCGATACCTATTCTTATATTCAAATTGTGTTAGAAGCTAAATATGATTTAGAAGTAGATATACCTAATAAAGTATATCATATTTCTCCTTATTATAACAAAGATAAAATTCAAAAATATGGTTTAACTCCAAAGGCAAAAAATAAAATATCTACTCATCCAGATAGAATTTATTTTTCCAAGACAATAGAAGATGCAAAATTACTCGGGCGCCCAATACAAAAATATCTAAAAGTTAAAGAAAATAAATTTGTGATATATGAAATAAATACTGATGGGATAGATAGATTATTTAAAGATCCCAATTTTTCAAATGGATATTATACCTTAGAAAATATACACCCAAAAAATATAAAAATCATTGAAATTATAGAATTATGAAAATTACAAAAATAATTAAACCTGAAGTAAAACAAGCTTCATTTCTGTAAAAAGGTATTTTGTATATATTTATTTATAATAATTTTAAATAAATATATATGACAAAAATTGAACTTGAACAATTATCTAATTTGACTGTAAGAACTGGATTTGACAAACATATAACAAAGACTTTAGAATATTTTAATTTTGATAAAATAGAAGACAATGAAGCAAAGATAATTATAAAATTTATTAATTCCTCCAATACAAAATTATCAAAATCGTATTGGATATTGAAGACAAATTTAATTGAAAGCGAATATATAATTGAAATTGAAAAGCAAAGAAAAATTTATGAAAATATAAATAAAAATAATCACAGTAGAGGATATTCCGGCTATTTGACAATACACAATAATAAGCATTTTTGTAGAAGCCAAGCAGAATATATTCATTTATTAAATTTTTATTTAAACATATATACTTCTCCCAAATATAAAATTAAAACAGAATGTGAAATTTATCATGTTAATAAATTAAATTATAAACCGGACATTTTTATTTATAAAGATAATGAATTAATAAAAATTTACGAAATAAAAGCGGGAAAAATAAAAAATAAAGAGTTGCTAAAAAAATATACCATATTTAAAAAATATTTTAAAACTTTAAACATCGAATTTGAAATATTAACAAGTTATGCATATATTTTAAAGCAATATCCAAATATAAAAGAAAATGTAAATGAATGGAAGAATAATATTGCTACAATCCAAATCGATACCAGAGGAGAAAATAATCCAAGGTATGGTATAAAATGCAGTGAACAGACAAAAAAATTAATTGGAGAAAAGGCTAAAAAAAGATGTGAGGATCCGCTATATAGGAAAAAAATTGGCGACGCAATAAAAGAAACTTATAAAAATAATCCAGAAATTATTAAAAAATTATCTGAAAAGGCTAAAGAACGAAGTAGAAAGAATCAAGAAAAATATAACAATATAAATCCAATAATAAATAAAAATTGTATTATGTGCGGTAAAGAATTTAAAGATAGACAAAATAATGATAAAAAAACTTGTTCTTCAGGTTGCACTTTAAAATATAATCTCCAAACAGGAAAAACAAAAAGAAAAACAATGTCTCCAGAAAGGGTGAAAAAAGTTTTTAAAAATAAATTAGTGAACGCCAGCACGCAAATTTTTACTCACTATCCAAATATTGAAATGCAGGAATTTTTGATAGAAATTAAGAAATTAAAATCTCAAAAAATAATTCCAAAAAATTTAGGAATTAGTGAAGATACAATAAATAAATATTTTAATAATTTTAACCAATTTAAACAATACTATTATGGTAATAAAAAAAATAACACGCTCAAAGCAGAAAATTAAAAATTATATTGATAAATCTATTTTATCAGTAGATTGTGGTAGATAATTTTGCCTCAATTAAAACATCGGGTGAATTGCTGGAAACCTAAATATTTTTATACAAGGCAATCAGCAGCCAAAATTTGAGAATAAACATAATAGTATCAAATAAGGTTCAGAGACTAATTGGTGAGTAGTTTTAACAATAAACCAAACACGAGCGCCCGGCATTTAACATTTTAAATGAAGATATAGTCCGACACTTAAAGAAATTTAAGATAGTATTTTTAAAATAATACTTATAACAAAAAAAGGAAATTGGCATGTCTCCTTTTTCTGAATGCATTCTATTATCAATAAATTTATTTAATTATGTAATTAATAAATTTCAAAATGATTCTAAATTTGATTTCGATTTATTTAAATTGCATGTTGGATATGCACAAAAAATATTAGATGATGTGATAGATTTAGAAATTGAAAAAATAAATTCAATTTTAAAGAAAATAAAAGATGACCCTGAGGATGACATAGTAAAACAAACAGAAATTAATTTGTGGAAAAAAATAAAATCTAACGCTCTCAACGCAAGAAGAACTGGGTTAGGAATTACCGCATTAGGAGATATGATAGCAGCGATGAACCTGAGATATGGAACAGACGAAGCAAATGAATTTACAAAAAAAGTATTTGAAATAAAAGCAATAAATGAATATAAACAAAGTTGTATATTAGCAAAAGAAAGAGGAGCATTTCCTGATTATACTCCTGAATTAGAGGAAGATGATGAATTTATGAATTTCTTATTTGGCTTAGATGAAGAACTAAAAACTCTACATTCATATTATGGTAGAAGAAATATTAGTATCTCTACGATAGCTCCTGGAGGTTCCGTTTCCCTCATGACACAAACAACTTCAGGATTAGAACCAGCATTTAATATATCTTATAAGAGAAAAAGAAAAATTAATCCAAACGATAAAGATACAAGAGCGTCGGAGCCAGATGCAAACGGAGATTATTGGGAAACGTATAATGTATTTCATCCTAAATTTGTTGAATGGTATGATTCAAATTGGTTTAAATTAAATACTAAATGGTTCGATATAGATTATAAACCAGATTTAACATCAATAGATGAAAAAACTTTAGATTTTATTATTAGTAAATCACCATACTATAAAGCAACTGCAAACGAAATAGATTGGATTAAGAAAGTAGAAATGCAAGGAATAATCCAGCGATATGTCTCCCATAGCCTATCCGTTACCCATAATCTTCCTAATGATGTAACAGTAGAAACAGTAGATGAATTATATAAAAAAGCCTGGGAAGTAGGTTGTAAAGGATTTACCATATATCGAGACGGAAGTAGATCTGGAGTATTAATAAATAAAGAATCAGAAAAACCAGAATTAAAGCAATTTATTACAAATAATGCTCAACGAAGACCTTCTGAATTAGTTGCTAAAGTTATACAGTTTCAAAATAATAAAGAACAATGGATTGGATTTATAGGAGTATATAAAGAATCAGAAAAAGAAACTTATCCATATGAAATTTTTACTGGTAAATTAGATGATTTTAATGTACCAGGTTATGTAGAAGAAGGCATTATTAAAAAAATTAAAGATAATGGACATGGAAGTAGGTATGACTTCATTTATAAAGACAAACAAGGATATGAAGTAATAATGCAAGGATTAAATAGAGTATTTGATAGAGAGGCTTGGAACATGGCTAAATTAATTAGTTCATTGTTACGACACCGGCATCCAATGGAATATGTAATTAAATTGGTAGCAAGTTTAAAATTTGAAAATGATGAACAATTTATTATGACAACTTGGAAAAAAGGAGTTATAAGGATATTGAAAAAATTTGTTAAAGATGGAGTAGAAGCTAAAGGACAAACGTGCGAGAATTGTGGTAGTTCAAATTTAATTTATACAGACGGTTGCCTTAGATGCTTGGATTGCGGGGCCAGCTTGTGCGGATAAAAATATTAATTAAAAATTAAAATATAAACATATGAAACCAATGAAATTATTAAACAGAATTATCTTACAGTGGTTTTTTATCAGATTAACCAAATGTGAAGAAAATTGTATTATAAAATATGAACCAGTAAGTTACGATTTAATGGAAGGAGGAGTGCTTTCTGCCAGAGCAATTGGAAAGATTCAAACTATATATTGGTATAGTATTCAATATTGGGTAAAACCTTTATCTGGATATAATGGTAAAGAATATAAATATTTAAATAAAGGTCCAAAATATTTAAGAATTACAAGAAAATGGAAATTAAATTAAAAGAAATATTATCTGATTTATCTTTATATAACAATACTAAATTATATGAAGGATTAATTATAACTCATTCTATAGAAAATTCAATTTCTATTCTTCAAAACAATGATTATAAGATTTTTAAAGTAGACAAAGATAAAAACACAATAGAATTAAAAATAATTAAATTAGATAATATTGATAAATTATTTCCTTTGATTAATAATTTGGGATGGTTTGTATCTCAATTTCAAATAAAATATTTAGGAAATAAAGATATTCAAAAAAGAAAATTTAATGAAGAACTATTTAATAAGGTATTGTTATCAGACTATGAATATTTAATTTTAATCTTAGAAGCAAAATATGATATTGAAATAAATAAAGATAAATTAAATTTTATTTATCATATCACTTCTGAAATAAATCTTAAGAAAATAAAAGAAAAAGGATTATATCCAAAATCAAAAAGTAAAAGAGACAAACATCTAAATAGAATTTATTTTATAACCGATTTAAAGAATACAGAAAAATTAATTAAAAATTTAGGGAGTTATTCTGCAGAACCTTTAATCATTTTAAAAATGAGAGTCAGTGATTTATTATCAAATATTAGATTTTTTAAAGACCCAAATTTTATTGATGGAATATATACATTAGATAACATTCAACCAGAATACATAGAAATTTTAAACTAAAAGAAATATATGAAAATAAAAATCAAGTATCATAATCAGAATTGTAAAATTGAACAGCACGGAAATTGGATAGATTTAAAAAGTGCAGAAACAATTGAGTTAAATTATCCTAAACAAATAGAAAAATATCCTGTTGGGTTTGATTTAATGAAAAGTTCATACAATAGTATAGAAGAAAATAGATTTTATATTACTGAATTTGATTCTAAATTAGTTCCACTTGGTGTATCAATGAAATTACCAAAATATTTTGAAGCTAATATTGTTCCAAGAAGTAGTCTATTTTTAAAGAAAGGATTGATACAAGGAAATCATTATGCTGTTATTGATGATGCGTACTCGGGTACATTTGATATCTGGAAATATTCTGTCATAGCTTTAAACGATACTATAATTTCAGAAGGAGAACGAATATGCCAATTTAGTATTAGAATCAGCATGAACGCTCCTTGGTATGTTAAATTAAGATGGTTATTTAATTCTAAAATTAAATTTGTAGAAGTAGATAATTTAGATGATAAAGATAGAGGAGGATTTGGAAATTCGGGTGGATATAAAAATTAAAAAAAACTATGGAAGAAAATATATTCAATATTGTAAATTATAAAATGTCGGAAGAAGGGTTTGATTATTGTTTTGATGGATATTCAAGCTGGGAAGATGTATATGATGAAAAATTTCATGAATTGAGAAAGAATTATTTGAAAGCTAAGCGAGAATTGAAAGCATATGTGGTAGAACATTCCGATAATGAGGATGAAGAATAAAAGATAAAAAAAAGGATAAATTAATTTTTATCCTTTCTTATTTTTAAAAAAATACTTATTCTGGTTTCTTAACAATTACCAATTTAAATTTTTCTTCAAATTCCAAATTCTTTTTCCAGAACATTACATTATTTTCAATGTCCCACCAAAAATCAAACTTATCTTTAAAATACCCGTCTTCATTAATATATTTATCAAAAGCAGAAAACTCTTTTAAATGATGTTTATTTTCTGAAAGTTCGATTAAATACTGCTCAATTTCATTTTTTAGATTACCATTAAAAAATACAGTAATCATTTTACCTTTTATTGCAACATCTAAATAAATATACTTTTTTATTTCTCCTCTTATACCAAGTAAAGATTTTGGTAATGCCCCCCCCCATTCAAATTCAGAGCTACCCATATAATCCAATGATATAACTGAATCAATTCCTTTTTTATCTTCTTGAATATTAAATTTTGCTCGTTGTATTAGGTATGGTTGCATATTATTTATTTTTTAAATTTTGAATAACTTCTAAATTAGAAATGGCTGAATTCAATAATAATAATTGAGTTTGCAATTTTCTCTTTCTGGTTCTTCGATCCATTCACTATTAATATCACAAATCATATCATCTCGCTCGTTCTTTAAATGCTCTAAAATTTCGATTAATGTTAAATGTGTCATGTTCTTTGTTTTTAATTGTTTTTATAAAACAAATATACAATGAAAAAATGAAACAAACAAATTTATTTTAATTTATTTTAATAATTCTTTTAATTCTTCTTGTTTTTCCTTAATCTCTTCTTCAAGTTCGGTAATTCTATATCTATTATTTTCTTTAATTATTTTTTCATAAAAATCTTTCAATAATCCATCAAACGATTGTTCTTTATCTATATACTTAATTTTACAAAAATCTAAAAGTTTATTTTCTGTTGTTTCATACATATTTTCTGTAATTGTGATTGAATATTTATGAATTACCATCCGTAGGTCAAATTGAGACTCTAAAACAAAACTAACCAATGATTCATATTTATTTGTTATTTTTGTCACAATTTCTGCTACCACATAAGACCAACTTCTATTTCTATTTGTATATTCGCATGATTTTACAATATCATATAACAACGGAATAAAAGTATGTTGATGTGTATCACTTTTTATATAAATTCCAACCATATGAACATCGTCGGAATATTTAAATTGAATTATTGAATCTGTCATATTACTTTGTTTTAATTAATTGTTCAACATAATTTCTTGCAATTTTTCTAACACCTTTTTGATTGTTAGCAAATCCTAAATGATTTTCGCTCCCGTCTAAAATTTCATATTTAAAACTTCTTAATGTCAAGACAATTTCTATATGCTTCTGTCCAAATAGTTCTGCTTCCTGTTTTTTAATTGTAGATTTAAATATTAATCTTGCAGTAGGAAGTAATCCATTGACAATTTCATTGCACCAAGAAGTAGAAACATTTTTACTTGCATATTCAATAATATTTTCATCTATATATTTATATACATCTGGATATTCAAAATAAGTAAATTCTTTACCTATATGTGGTTCAGGAATCCAATTCCATGTCAAGATAAATTTAGGTTGATTTGGTTTTTTATTGCTAAAATTATCTATAACCTTAAACTTGGTAATATTATTTAAATCTGATATTGATACACATATTTTAAGCATCTTTCTTAATTCAGAATGTTTTATATCAATATTGCAATTTGAATCATGATATACAAACATACGTGAGAATCTTATCTTTGTTCCTATTGGAAATGTAAATGAAAAATCTTTGTTTGCCCATCTTGGTATTTCATTATTCAATTGTTTAAATTCCCAACTGGTCTTTTCTTTTAATTTCCAAGGTTCAAGCAATTCAATTGTAGATCCATCTTCTGGTATGTATAAATTATTATATTCTTTCATGCTAACCTGTATTTAGATAAAAATTTTCTTAATAGTTCATTTGTTTCTCCTCCTATTGATTCTAACCATTTTTTATGCCATCCTTCTTCATATGCTTTTTCGTCATCTAAAAAGTCTGCACCAAAATCGAAATCTGGATAAGTTTCTTTATCGAACACTTTATCAGGAACTAAAAATACAATTGCAGTTAAAGCATAATTCAAATCTGGTTCATGAAAAGTTGAGAATTTAATTTTCATGTCAGTTAAAGTTTCTACTATTTGATTCATTGCTCCTGGCTGCATTCCTGGAGCTCTCATATCAAAATAGACATATCGAGTTGTGCCACCATTTAATATGATAAATGTTTTATCGTGATTTGCCCAATGTTTATATTCGTCTGTTGTTCCATATGTTAATCCATATTCTACAACTGCATGCCCAAACTGAATCCCCTTTTGGATTTCCGATATATTGAACGGAACGAATCCATACATTCTAAATTTTTCCATTTCTTTTTATATTTTTATGTTAATTTATTTTTTATTTCTAAACCGTTTTCTTTAAGAATTCTTATGACATCATACCAATCATATTCTCTTGGCGGAGCAAAATTATCCATAGGCATTTTTTCAATATCAGATTGTTTGCCATTCTTTTGCCTTTTCTCATCTAAAAAACATTCTCCTTCATAGTATAATTTTAAGTGAGGAAAAATTCTGTCCAATCTTTCTACTAAAATTCTCAATTCATTATCCATTTCTTTTATATTTTAATTAACATTACCATTTTATTTCTTTATCCATGTGCGAAATAATACTTAATTTTAAATCTTGTATGTTTTGCTGAGTTTGTTTTTTTATACAATTCCAATTCTTTTCTCCCATAGTATTAGACCAATGCCCGCCCGGGGAGTCTTTTAATAGATTGCCGGGAGTAGGCACATTGTCACATTCGTGCCATACATTTGTAATTGTATATCTATATTTGTTATTTTCGGCTTCTATAGAAATTGTAAAATTTACTTGCCCCAATTCTTTATAGTTATTAAAACAGGTAAAAACTTCGAATGCACCTTTAACAAAAATTATTCCCCTATCTTTATCATCTATCTGAATTACATATTTGGGGAATTTAAATGCCACGACAAACCACTCTTTTGCTAAAAAATATAAATCTTCTTTACTTTTATTATTAACAATTATTTCCGAATAATATATTTCACCATTTTGAGTAGAAAAGGTAATAGAATTGTTAATATCGTCAAAAAAATATAAATTGTGATCATTTGTCAAGTATTGAGCTTTATAATCTCCTCGCGTACCACCAATTATAATTTTCGATATTATCTTTCCATTTATTGTATCTCCCACATGGAAAATTGAACTATCTTCGGAAATATAAGTGTTAAAATTTCCTTTAGGATTATTATTTAAATCATAATAATTTAATGTATCGTTTTGAGAAAACACATTAATAAAAAATAATGCAAAAACAACAAACAATAATAATTTTTTCATAATTCTTTTCTTTTATATTTTATAAATTTCTAATTCTTTCAAACAAATAAAATTTGTATTGTTAATTACTTTATTAACTGATCTATGATGATGTCCAAATATCCAGAATTCTGGTTGATAATCTTCAAATAAAAATTGCATAGCTTGTTCTGTAATAGACGGATCTTGATGTGGATATTTAAATAATTCTAAAGCAATTTTCTTTGGACAAGTATGAGAAACAATTATCTTAGGTTTAATTGCAATAATTTCTTCTATCACTTCTTTTAATCTTGAATATTCCATTTCTTCATCTGGAAACCAATCTATTCCAATTGTTCTTAAATGTTTATCATATGAATATCCTCCACGAATAGTGCATAAATTTTGTTCTGGATAATACTTTGTATCTCCACAAGAATATTGTTCATTTACAAATGGGAGCCAGTCATGATTTCCAAAGCAGATATTATGTTGAATGGTATTTAAATTATTTCTAAACCAATTATGTTGACTAAGAAATCCAAAATCTCCAACCTGAATTGAATCTTCTTTTTTATTTTTTTGAATTAGTTTCCAATATTGATTGACCTTTCCATGAGTATCTCCTATTAATATCATTTTTCTAAATTGTTTAATGCTTTTTTTAATCTTTCTGCACAATATTTACATCTGCCTCTATGAGTAATAGCTTCATAAAAATATACATGATATTGAATATATTCACAAGAATCCATCTCAATTATTTTTGCATTTGTTAATGTAGTATTGCTTTTCACATAGTCAATTTCAACATTACCGTCTATTAATTTTTCATTATCTTCTTTTGATTCAACGCAAGAAAATATAGAAATTAATAACAATAATAATATAACTAAATTAATTTTTTTCATTTTTGAATTTTTTAAGATATAATTATTACTTCTTTTATTTTATGTTCTGCCATACTCTTGATACAGTTATCACAACAATAAGTATGACCAAGTAAAAATAGAATCCCTCCTTCAGCATTCTTACCTGCAATCTTGCAAGCATTTTCTTCAGCGTGCCCTGGCTGCCTACAAATATTTTTACATAACTCATACCCTACTCCAGTAGGCAAATCTTTTCTTGGACAAGATTCTTGGGGTGACTCACAATTATTGGTTCCGATCCAATGTTTACCATTATTAACTATTATAGCTATGGTGGTTTGTCTTGCACATCGATTTTCTATTTTAAAATTTGATATTATCATAGTTTTGCTTTTTCAATGGCTTCTTTAATTCTTTTTAATATATATTCATCAGAATCATAAAATATATCTCGTAAATCAAAATCTTTATGTTCTGGATTAGTTATATCAGAGAATTGAGTCACATTTAAAACATATAATAATTGCCCAAATCTAAAATCTGGGTATTTTTCTAAAATTTCTTGTAATAATCGAAATATTTCTTTTTGTTCTGCTGTCATAGTATATTTATTAAAACAATTTGTGCCAAAGTTGGCATTCTTTAAGTTTAATTTCTAAATCGGTGTTAAGTTCTTTCTTTAAAAATTCTGTTAATTCATTGATAAGCGAACCTCGCATACCAATTAATATTTCTGGACGATGTGTTTCAATTTCTACAATTAATTTTTCATTTTTTCTGTAAACTTTGACATATGAGATTGTATCCAGGTATTTCCATTCTTTTATGATGTATAAGAATGTATATATGTGTTTTCTGACAAGTTTATTGTCTACTTCATATGATAGATTAAAGATTCTTGCGAATAAGATTCTTAAGAAGTTTTTAAATTTATTTGTTTTCATTTCTTTGTTTTAGTTTCTTTGTACAAATATAATAATAATTATTGAAACAAACAAAAATAAAGTAAAAAATTTTTTTATTTTATATATATTATAAAAAACATGGAAAAAAGAAAACATTATTTAATTTATAAGATAACTAATATTTTGAATGGTAAAATTTATATTGGGCAGCATGCAACCAGTAATATAAATGATGAATATATGGGATCTGGCAGATTAATAAAAGAAGCAATTCAAGAATGTGGTATAGAAAATTTTAAAAAAGAAATTTTGTTTGATTTTGATACTAAAGAAGAAATGATAGAGAAAGAAAAAGAAATGGTAGACGAAGAATTTGTAAAACAAGAAGATACATATAATATCATACACGGGGGAGGGTTTAATACAACCGGATTATTACCGGTGAGAGATAAAGAAGGAAATACTTTTTCTGTCTCTATCAATGATCCAAGATATTTGTCTGGAGAATTGATTAGTATAACCAAAGGAAAAATTCCAGTAAAAGATAAAAAAGGTAATACGTTCCAAGTAGATAAAACAGATCCAAGATATTTATCAGGTGAATTAATCAGTATTTTTAAAGATAGAATTGTTGTGAAAGATAAAGATGGAAATACCTTTCAAACAGATAACAATGATCCGAGATATTTATCTGGAGAATTTGTTGGAATAAATAAAGGAAAAAAAGGAAAACACACTTATAAAAATAATAAAGGAGAAAAAATTCATGCATATAACGATGATATTAGATTAGAATCTGGCGAATTTAAAGGTATTGTGACAGGAACATATTGTGTAAGAGATAAAGATGGGAACATTTCAAGAATAGAGTGCAACGATAAAAATAAAGAATTAGAAAGCATACACAAAAATATGCTAATAGCATTCGATAAAAATGATAAAAAGATTTATGTGCATAAAAATGATTTAAGATTAATTACAAAAGAATTGATTATAGGTGTATTGGTTAAAAATGAAAAAAATCAAAATATTTATATAAGATGTGATAATGATAAATATTTGTCTGGAGAATTGAAATCTCCATTTGTAAATACTGTTCTTGTGGTAGATGATAAAAATAAATGTTTTAGAATTAAGACAGACGATCCAAGATTTTTAAATAAAGAAGTTAAAGCATTGTCTAAAGGAAAAATAAGTGTAAAAGATAAAGATGGAAATACTTTTCAAGTTTTAGTTAATGATCCAAGATATATTTCTGGAGAATTGAAACACGCTGCCACAGGACGACTCACAGTAAAAGATAAAGATGGAAATACTTTTAATATTTTTAAAACTGATTCAAGATATATTTCTGGAGAATTAGTATCTGTAAATAAAGGTACTATATTATGCAAAAATAAAGATGGCATCAAAAAAAGATTATCTTTGAATGATCCGAGAATAATAAGTGGAGAATTTATACATTTTAGAAAAACATTTACAAATTAAATTGAATATTATGAAAAAACACGCTACAATTTCAATTTCTATAGAATTATACACAAAATTTAAAGAATATTGTGATAATAATGGTTATAGTATATCAAAATTAAATTCTATTCTAATTGAAAATAAATTAAAAGAGATATTAAAAGAAAATTCTAACTCTTAATATCTCTATTTTTAAAAAAGTTTTATTGTAAGTTCGCTACTAATTCAAATGCTTTTTGGTTCATCTTTTGTTTTGTTCCAAACAAATTTCCAAAAACTACATCTTTTGATTTCTGTTGGTAGGTAGTGAAGTGAGTAACCCCATTAAAAAATCCAAATCCGTTGTTTCCAAGATCTAACATTTCTCCATCTACCGATATCATAATGTCAGAAACTTTATTTAACGCTCTTGTGGATTGTTCTTCTTTTGGAAGTTCTGGGTTGAAAATCATTTTTTCAACTAACTGTAATGCAAGTCCTCGATCAACCTTAATGTTTTGAAAATTTTCAATTTGATCATACAATTGATTTTTATTTACAATGTATGTTTCAAATTCCTTCATTAAATCTTTTCTTTTTTCGATGTGATGTCTTGTATTTTTAACCGTAGCGTGCATTAAAATTTTTGACCATTGATTTTGGCATCTTAACAAGATTGAAGTAGTTCCAATCGAGAATGAAGTCTGCCCATCAAACCCTCCAATAACTGTTAAGAATTCTTTAAAATCATATCCACAAATTTGTTCTTTGTCTGATTTCAAATAAGCAATAACTTTTGAGCCTCCGTAAAATTCATCAAACCCCACAATGGGGTAACCCGAAATTAAACTAAAATTTTCAACTACTTCTTCCATTTGCTTAATAGATGTAAATTGAAAACTTTCCCCCACCGCCGTCTTATGAATTTTATTAAACGTGTCATTTCTTAGTAAAGATTCTGTCCCAATATTTTTAAATTCTTCACCTATCTTTACATAGTTTGGAGTTCTTAATACTTCCCACCCCAAACTCATTTTTAAATCTTCTTGTGTCTTTTGTAACATTGTTTCTTGTTTTTAATTGTTTTCATATACAAATATATAACGAATAAATGAAACAAACAAATTTATTTTAATTTATTTTTAAAAAAATGTGTTCTTTTTTTATTTTTTATATTTATAATTATATATAATTATAGTATAGAAATAAAAAATGATAACTATTAAAATTCCATATACTGCAAATGAAAGATTTTATGAGAAGCTGAAAGAGCTTCGAAGAGAATATTCATTGATTGTTAGATATGCATTTAATAGATACCAAGAGAAGATGAAACAAATTAATATTAGACATAGCCTGAAAGAATTGAGGGGAATTGAAAATGCTAACAGCTGGTTGCAACAATGTGCGATTATGGAGGCCAATCAACTTCATTCAAGATTTAAAGAAAAGAAGATTGTTTTTGGAGGAAAGAAAAATTTTATTGAAAGAATGAAAGGAAAGATGACAAAAGAAGAATTGAAAGAAAAGAGATTGCTTCCTTTGAATATTCAAGGTGAAGCTAATTATCATGGTAATAGAATGTGCAACTTGCATTTATTGAATGATAGTATGATCGAATTTAAGGTGAATAGAAAAGAACATTATTTTTTGAAATTACCAAATCTAAGAAATAATTATAAGAAGGTGTTAGAAAAATTAGAAATGTTGAATGAAAATGACGGTTATACCTACTCGGTCAGATTGACAGAAAAAGAACTTTATATTTCATTTGAAGAATTTAAAGATGGAGAGAATTTAAATTTGAAGAATGAGAGATATCTTGGAATTGATCTAAATCCCGATAACATAGGAGTTTCAATCCTTGAAGATGGGAATATAATTCATACACAAGAATATTCACTTCAACCTATTTTTGATAAAATTTTAAATTCGGATTTGAGTTCAAATTCATCTAAGATGAAATATTTTCAGGACAAGCTTCAATTTGAAACAATTCAAATCTCAAAATCAATTTCAATTCTTGCGAAGCATTTTCAATGTAAAAATGTTTTCATTGAAGATCTTAAATTCAAAATGAAATTAAGTTTGAACCAAAAATATAATCATCTTGGAAATAGGAAGAATAGAAATTTATGGAAGCGAGAATTATTCGTCTCAAATCTAAATAAGAGATTAAACATCTTTCAAATCAATCTTCATTCAGTCAATCCGGCATATTCATCTTTCATTGGAAATCTCCAATATGATTTCACTGATTCGGTGAATGCAAGCATTGAAATTGCAAGGAGAGGCTATGAGTGGAAGGTAAAGAAAAACAAGAATGGTTTCTATCCAGTCTTCAGCCCAAAAAGTTCAATTCAACACCAATGGAAGGAAATGGGAATTGAATGGGTTGAAGATTGGAAGAAATTGTTCACGCTTGTAAAAAACTTGAAATTTAAATATCGAGTTTCACTCGAAGAGGCTATTCAAGAGCATCTGGTAAGTGTTTTCAGATTAAATCAAAGCAAGAAGAGTTATATAGATTTATACTCTTTTATATGATTTTTTTATTTTACTATACAAATATACAACTTATTTTAATATAAAAAAATTATTTTTAATTTATTTTAATAATTTTTTCAAATTTATTCTTCGAGTTTAACTTCGTTGCAGCTATATACTACTTCAGCATCTTCCCACCAACCCAAATTAGCATATTTTTTATCTCTTTTTTTCTTAAAAATGAACATTGCTATTTGATTATCTTTTTTTCTGATTTCGGTATATTGTCTTATATTAGACCAATTGGTAATTCTTAATCCAATACAATCATTTAAAGAAGTAATATTTATAAAATTATTGTCTATTCTTGTATAAGAAGTTTCAATTCTTATTTGTTCGTTGGAATTTAGTTTTATATTCATGATTATTTTATTTATTAATTCATTATACAAATTTACAAAATTAATTTAAAATAAAAAAATATTTTTTATATTTATTTAAAAAAATAACTATGGCAAATTCTAAAATCACCTTGACAGAAATAAAAGATTTAATCAAACAAGTTTTAAAAGAAGAAAAATATCCTCTATATCATTCATCATTTACTTCTGCTATAAACGCTGCATTAGAGTATGCTAAGAAACAAGGGTATGAATATGATGATGAAGAAACTGCTCAAAAAATAGGAATGGGGCCAAAGAAACCTTCTGAAGGTAAAACTAATAGATATATGATATTGTTGACAAAAAAATGGAAAAGCCTTAAAAAATAAGGCCCTTCACATTCAAATATTTAATCGAGGCAACGATGTTGGAAATAACTTCGAATTAAATTGTTATATTAGTTAAAGTTTTATAATTTTTTCTTCAGTTAATAATACATCATCTTTATATCCTTTTACAAAATATACCCCAGAAGTATAATCAATTAAATTTATTTGATTTGTATTAGTTACTGATTGAATTAATTTACCTGTTATATCAAATATCAATACTTTATTTATTTCAGTAGGAATATTAATGATATCTTTGGTTGGATTTGGATATATTTTAGAAATTTGAATTTCTTCTATTTCTGTTTGTCCAAAATAAATGTATTTTTTATCACAATAATAAGGATCATTTAATGAATATTTCATTTCAAATATTAAATATTTATTTGTTACATTTGCAGTAACATTTGAATTAATAGTTTCAGTTTCGCCAATGCCTATTTCTTCTTCTTCATTAAATAACAATTCATCTTCTTCCGATAGAATACTATCATTTGATAAATAAACTAAATGATTAAATGTCAGATGATTTGTAGTTTGATTTTGATAATCATAATTAAATTGAATTATATCATTGTTGACTGTTATATTTATATCTGAAACATATACTGTTCCTCTTTTTTTGAAAATTTTTATTGCTATTGTATCACTTGGTCCGGTCGGATCTACTGAACTCCCCAATTGAAATATTATATATTCTATTAGTGGCCATTCAATTTCTTCAGATATATTAAACAAAAATGTCTCACCAGAAGTTAAAATTGTGTTAGACCCAGTATTAAATGATGTCATCATAATATCCCCACCATCTAAAATTTCGTTGTATGAATGATACATTACTAAATAAGGCTTAAAATTATTAATAGGATCTGAAACAGACATATTAACATTTAATTGTTCATCTTCATACTCCCAACTCAAATTTTGAATTTGCAATTGTCCAAAAGTTACTTGAACAAATATCATTAAAATTAAAAAAAGTTTTGTTTTCATTGTTAATATATTTAATTGTTTTTATATTACAAATATACAACGAATAAATGAATTAAACAAATTTATTTTAATTTATTTTTATGTAATATCATAAATTATTCCGCCCCTAATTCTAACAGTTCTACCAATATTATCTTCAAATGTAGATGTAATACCAGAATATCCCGCACAAGCAAAACCTAAATAAGAATCGACCGAACCACTACAAATTATATTACTTTCGATGTCCATACTACCTTGTATTTCAACATTATTTGCTATATATACATCTCCATCATCAAAATACCCTGCATATCCGGTAGAAGTTCCTACAGTATCTACTGCAGATGCATAAATACCAAACGGTTTATATAGTGTAGAATTTGTTACTTGTCCTATAAAATATCCTCCATATGCATATCCATTGCTTCCTGTTCTACCTTTGCTATAAATACCATATGCATTGTCTCCAGAACCATTCGCCGATGCATCTATATTAACTCCTCTAACGTCCCCAGATCCTGCAGATGTATAATTATCTAATCCATAATTATAAGAAGAACCTGTACCACGAGTGTTTATCACTTGTAAATACATACCAGTTAAATGATAAGCAGCAGATGATCTAACATCTATATATATCAATGGTTCTTGATCTGCCGGATACATATCATTAAATGCAGTTATATGAAAAATAGAATCTTGATAACTACCGCTTTTATAAATTCTTGCTTCTACTGTTCCATTACTTCCACTGATAAATCCGAGAGCTTTTGTTGAATCTCCAAATAAAAAATCACTGCTATTAAAAGATCCAGATTCAACTTGCACAATATCTTCTTTCAAAGGATCTGATGATAATACAATTTTTTTTGTGTCTGATACATATATTTCAATACCTACATCAGAATAGGACTCGCTGCCCGCAGAAACGGAGCCTGACCATAGCATGAAACCCGGAACAGTTCCGGCTTGACCCTCGTATCCTTTTGATTTAATATATGATCCGGTTGCGGAACCAAATAATTCAATGCCCACATCTGAAATGGATCCAAATTTTAAACTGCCCGAAAGCAAATTATAATCCCCAGCGATTATAGTTGGAGTATATGAATCAAATATAATATTCTTTATTTCTACAAATTGATTAGATTTTTCGTTTTTAGAATTATAAAATTCAAATTTAAAATTTACAATTTCATTTGGCCATAAAGGATTAATTGGAATTTTAAAATTGTATAGTTTAGGATTAAACCCATATTCAGCAAATGATAAAATTCTCACATCTGAAATATACCAAAATCCAGAAGAAGTATTAAAATTAATAAAAAAGGTACCGTCTTTTTCTGGTTCAAATAAAAATGAAAGATTATTATATTTTAATTCTTTATCTTCTGATATTGTTATTGTTGCAATATTCGTTGTAGAATTTACACAAGTTCCGGTGGCATCTACATCTAAATTATCCTCATTTGTTTCATTGCTTCCTATCAAATTAAAAATTATTTGATATTTATGATTTGCATATACATTTATACCTGTCTTGGGCAATATTCTTGATTTATATAAATAAATCGAATTTAAAAGATATGCATTTGATGTTGGGTCTACAGGCCCACTTCCACTATAATCCCAATATGTATTGAAGTGAGCCAAACTTTTAAAATCGCCGACACTATAATCCGGAATAATATTATTGCTATCTATGAATATATTCTTACTTAAAATTTCTTCTTCATGGATTAATTTATATGGTACTTGAGCAGCCGAGCTTTTTTCATATATTTTAATTTTATCAATTAATCCAGAAAACGGATTTAATGTTTGTATATTTATGCTTGCATTATTATTATAATATTCGCTCGCAGTGTACGTAGGTTCACCATTATAAACAATTGTAGCAGTCCCACCAGAAAAAGAATGAAATACATAATTTGAATATAATTTTTTATTTGTAGTTGAGTTCAATTTATATATTCTTCTCACAAATGGCTCGGCTAATTCTATAGTGGTAGAATTTAATACTCTGGTAATTGTAGTTTCATAATTTAAATCTATACTTGAACTAAAATAATGATTTGCAGGTAAAGATGGTTGTGTGATATTTGAAATAGTTATTTCGGCTCCAATCATTTCTTTTGTAAAGGTATATCCAAAAGTACCGTCTATAGATACCACCGGTCTTTTAAATTCTTCAAATGCAAACCCATTTGGTGCAACTATTCTTGTATCTTTTTTCTGTACAAATTTTATTTCAATATTTTCAACATTATCTAAATTAATTTGTGCATTCTCTGAAATTGTAGATTGAGATGAATCTGAAGCTAAAGATTTTCTTTTTATATCAAATTCGTTTTCTGTTGTCAGTTTCATAGAAGGCAAATAATAATATTCGTCTATAGATCCTGATATTGTAACATTTCTACCAGAAATAAAATCTAAATTATTATAGGGCACAAAATTTTTATTTATTGTAATTTCTGGATATTCATCAAATATAATTGTAGATTCGGTTATAGAATATTTATTTATTTCAATTTCTGAACTCCATTTAATATTATAATCATTTAAATTTGTTATAGGTAAAAAAGTTATTAAATCAATAGAAGCAACTCCTATTAATGTTATAGATCCGATTCCGTTTGCTGTTTCTGGATAAATAATGGCGTTAATTAATATTGCATTATCTTTATCTTTATATTCAGAAAATTCATATACTATTGGGTTATTATTAGAATCTAAAATTTCTATTAATATTTTATCTGCGTTGATGCTACCAGTAGGTTTTAATTTAATTAAATTTTTTCCTGCTTTTAAAATAGAAGGAAACTCAACATTAAAATAATTTTTAGAATTTATAGAACTGTCAACTATTTTTGTTTGAAATTCTATTAAATTTTGTTTGAATATTTTTTTTCTTCCTATTGGTACAAAGTTACTCATATAATTCTATTTTTTAAATAAATATAACCATGTTTTATATTTATTATAAACACATAATAAAAAATGGCATTATTCAAAAATAAACCTCTTTTAGATATTTTTTTAGAATCTGATTTAAATACTACAAAATCTGAGTCTAATAAAACTCCTATTGATGCATCAAAAATAGATTATTCATATGATACTACCGGATTACCTGAGTTGAGAGAAAAAGGAAAATATTGGGGTAACTCAAAAAAAAGTTTATTAGATTTTCAAGTTGCGGGTACATCTGTATTTTTAGATAGGGAAATAGCAGACATTAAAAGAATTGGTAATTTTATGAAATCTCCTACCGGATTATTATTTAATACTAAGCAAGCAGGATTATATTTAATGAATCCAAAATCTGAAACATTATTAGGATTAGCAAATGAAAGAAGAATATATAATCCCGCAAAGTTTTTAATGAATGTAGCCGGAAAATCCATAGGATTACATATAGAAAATCATGGATTAATTTCAGATGGGAATTATTATGATATAATGAAAATAAATAATAATGATGATAATTATAAACTTCAAAATAGATTACTTCAAGTATATCGTGAAAGAGGATACGACAAAGCAGAAGAAATGGGAGGAGTTGCAGAAGCACAAAATTCTAAAGAAAATAATTCATTTTTAAAAAAAATAAAAGCTCAAGGTGGGTTAGATGAATTATTAAAATTAATCCCACAAAATAAATTTATTTCTTTTATTGCAACTGATAGAACTTTAAAAACTATTTCTGGATTTGGTGGACCTAAATCTATTTATGGATTGGGAACAACTCTTATTAGAACTGCCGAGCCAATTAATCAGGCCGAACAACATTTGGATAATGGTGATGTAATATATCTAGAAGATGAAAGTTCTAAAAAATATTCTGTATATGATAGATTATATGTAGCAGGAGGTGAACAACCTGGATTTTCGTCTGTTGCGGGCGGAGAGACAATGACAATTCAAAATTTGCAAGGTTATAATACATATCAATCATTATCAGAAATGGCAGAAAAGAAATGGAATAATTTTGAATCCAAAAAATTTAAAGATAATTTTGTAGATAAATTTCAAACTGTCTATTCTACATATGATAGCAATTTAACTTATAATGAGAATTGGAATTATTTTAAAAGATTAGGAATTCCAGAAGTTGGTTCTGGTGATACAGATGTGATATATGGTAATGTAGATAAAGGTTTAGATGGAGTAGACGATAGTCAAGATTTTGTTAAATTAATTATTGGAGGTATTCAATTCAGATGTACTATTGAAGGTTTGACTTATAGTTTTGACCCTTCTTGGACAGATACAAAATATATAGGAAGAGCAGATGATGTAAAGGTATATGAAGGATTAAAAAGAACAATTAATTTTAATTTTATTGTTGCAGCTACATCAGAAAAAGAAATGAGAGGAATTTATTTAAAATTGAATAGATTAGCTCAACTTGTTTCTCCTGATATAAGTGATAGTGGATTAATGAATGGTAAAGTTGTAGATTTAAAATTAGGAAATTTATTATCAGATAATTCTAAAACAAATACTTTGCCGGTGGTTATAACAAGTTTATCATATGATATAGATGCAAATTATCCTTGGGATATTATTATGGAATTACCTATGATTGTGAAAGTGACAATATCATTTGATGTAATTGGTAATAAATCACCCAACTCTAAAAATATTTATATTGCGAGTAGCCATTGGAATAATTTTAATACTACAGATTCAAGCCAAACTTCATTTAACTCAGAAAAATCAGAAAAAGAAAATTTTGATAAAGAAAATGAATTTGAATTCAAAGAAGGAGAATCAAAAATCAAAAATGTAAATCTAAATAAATTTTAAAAAAAAAATATTTTTATATTTATTAGTAAAAAATTGTTTATGAAAAATCAAAAAAAATCACTCAACGAAATATTAGCTTCAGAAGAATTTCAAAATAAAATGAAAGATTTTCTAACAAGAGTATTAGAAAATCAACATGAACTTTTAGAAGAACATGAAAAATTAACTATTGAATCTGCATTTGCTGCTTATAGGATATATGTAAAAGAAGATTTTGATAAATTATCAAGTTTACAATTACAAAATTTATTTAACAGTATAGATGCAAAATTAAAGATGTTAAATGCAAGAAGATTTTATTTTAAATCAGATGGTAGTAAAATAACTAAATTGACAGAATTGATTTAATGATAAATAGGTATTCAAATAATAAAAAATTAAAAACAAAATCTGGTAAAGAATATTTATCTACAGTAAAATTTTCTGAAGTCGAGTACGATATAAATGATATTTATATAATAAGTAAACAGGGCGACAGATTAGATTTATATGCAGAAAAATATTATGATGGAGATGTAACCAAATGGGTTTATATTGCCAGAGCCAATTTTTTAGGAAAAGGAACTATGTCTGTAGAACCTAATTTACAAATTCGAATACCAATGAACACGGATACAATCATAAAAAATGACGTCTTAAAAAATCTATAATAAATTGATATGGTGTTTGACATTTTAATGGTGATAGGATTAGTCTTATCATTCTTGTATATTTTTTATTCTCATAATAAATTAATTAAAAAAGAAAAATCTTTAGACGAATATATTTCTTTATTTATTTGCAATAATATCGAAAAAATAATTGCGAGTGATACATTAAGTAAATTAATAGAAAAAAATAGCGCCAAAAAATTAAAGGAATTAAAAGATAAAGTAGATTTAATATATCAAGAAAATAAAATCTATAAACAAGAAATATTAAAATTAAATAATAAGATGAATGAGTTACATGATATTATAAAAGATTTGACAGACGAAAAAATTAAATTAAAACAAGAAAATAAAAAATTACAAACCACGTTTTAAATCATAACATGAACTTCGAGAATTTTTTTACAGAAATAGAAAATGACTGGTTAAAGATAATTGGTCTTGTTTTAATTTTATCTTTTTTAATTGTTAAAGAAATAATTGTTGGTAAATCATCTAAAAAAGACAAAGCAAAACAGAATACGATTTTATCTGCTATATCATATAAATTGGATATGTTAATAGATCAATATAAAAACCATTTAACTTCAGATGCTGCTATTACCTTGTTAGAACATACTTTGAATTATAACAAATACAATCTGTTATCTTATCTTAGAAGAATAATTTATATTAATAATATTAAAGAAAATAAAGAACAGATTGAACAAAAGATAGAAATGAAAATAGCAAATCTATCTAAAGAATCAAGAAATAAACTGCACAAATTTAAATATAAAGATATTGAATTATCTGAATATATTGGTGATACATATATTCTTAGTTCTAATATCCTTGAATTTCTTTTAACCTATTATGAAGATGAAAAGTTAGATGAAAAGTTAGAAGATTATTTAAATATATCTTTTGATTCCTTAATTATTGGTATTATAGATAGGCTAAATTAAAGATTTTATTTTTTCAATAATAGCCACGCTATTGTGGTTGCAGTACAACCTATCCCAAAAGAAATTGCGCCTACCTTAACCATTTTCCATTTATAGCTTTTATTAAGAGCCTTTATTTCGTCGTTTAATTTAATATTGTTATCTGAGAGAAGTCTATTATTATTTTTAAGAAATTCAATATTTTTATTTGACTCCGCTAAATAAAATTCATTACTTATAAGTTGTTCATCAAATAATTTATTGAGTTTTTTATATTCCGATTCGTGGAAAGCTATTTGATTATTCAGATCCAGTAAAATGGGTTCATAAAATAAGGAGCAGGTCTTGTTTGTTCTGTATGCGTCGTATGCTTTGTTGTATAAATTAAAAGTTCTTTTATTGAATATATATGCAGTATCAATATTTATTAATAAAGTGTCTTGTTCATAAAATCGAAAGATTAGGAGATCTTTGGAATTATCGATATTTTGAATTTGTGCATGCATATTATTCAGTAAAAAGAATAATACAAAAATGGTTACTATTTTTTTCATCTTAATTTAATTGTGTTAGTTTAAATAAATATTGAAATTATACAAAAAATAAATGAAACAAAAAAATTATATTTAAAAATGATTTATATTTATTAATAAATATAAAAAATGGGACTATTCCTATCAGAAGTCAATTCAGAAATAAAAAATACTTTATCTAAAAGACAAGACAATTTAGATGCTGACAACATCAAATGGTTCAGCGAAAAGCAGCCATGGGTCAGATTAACCTCTATGGCATCGGTGGACAATAATGACAATTTAAGAAAGAAATGGATTTTATTTGGTGGGTTATCATTAAACAATACCATTAGAAGTGGGTTTCAAGAAATGTATGATAGTTATTCAGGAAGACCGATGCCAGGTATAACAGATGTTTCAGTATCAAATAAAGGAGCAATGGGGTCTACCAGAGAAGCCACAATTAGTTTTACTTGCTGGGATTTAGAACAATTAAATACTTTAGAATTATTGTACATGACTTGCGGTATCCATTTATTATTAGAATGGGGATGGAGCAAAGGAATTTCTAATGAGAATGTAGATATTAATTTATCTAATTATCCTCCTAAATCAGATAGGGAATTAATTAAAAATATTTTAGATAATGTAAAACAATCTGGAGGACATTATGATGCCATGCAAGGGCCGGTATCAAATTTTAGTTGGAATTTAAAACCTGGAGGTGGGTTTGATTGTAGTGTTACGATAGTAAGCGTTGCAGAAATGTTTTTAGAAATTGATATTCACTCGACAAGTAAAAACATTACTAAAT